>Ga0078972_1000409_pt1 | contig 177176 bp, 136 predicted proteins | sample YelNatPaOPGAMG01_FD_67568 | JGI IMG/M metagenome (GOLD analysis project Ga0078972, IMG submission 67568) | Hot spring thermophilic microbial communities from Obsidian Pool, Yellowstone National Park, USA - OP-RAMG-01 (SPADES assembly) (version 2) | ecosystem: Environmental > Aquatic > Thermal... | reverse complement strand
CAGTTTATGGATTAAAAAAAACGAAAATCTACAATGCCGCAAAAATTGTGTTAAACATCGAGGATAACGAGAAGCAGATCAACGCCATCAGTAATCGCATTCCCGAAGTGCTCGCCTGCGGCGGATTCGTCATCAGTGACTGGCGCCAGGACCTGGCCGATAGCCCCCTGCAAGAGGGCAAATCTATCGTCACATTTCGTACTTTTCCGGAATTGGAAGAAAAAGTTGCCTACTATCTTTCCCATCCCGAGGAGAGGAAGCGCGTCTCCGAAGAAGGCCGACGCATCGTGTTGGGTTCCATGACCTATGCTCATATTGCCCCCGTGTTGGCCTCGCAAATTGCTGATGTCGTAAGGGGCGACTAGTAGTTATGCGATTATTTATTTGTGGCGATATCTGCCTGAGTGGCGAGCCAGAACAGCGGGCGCTTGCTGATCCGGAATACAATGTTTGGGCTGGCATTCGCACTCTATTGAACGAGAAGGACATTCTCATTGCCAATTTGGAGTGCGCACTCACCGATCGCGGTACACCACGCCCATTCAAATGGGCCAACCTCCGCGCCACCCCAGTAAGCGCCCGATCCCTTAAAGGCCTCAACATCGCTGTCTTGGGAAACAATCATGTCAGCGATTTCGGGGAAGAAGGAGTATCCGACACCCTTGAGACTCTGCGGCAACTTGGTATCCGGTCTGTCGGCTATGGAGACGCACTCGAAGAAGCCCTCCGACCAACAGAGATCCAGTGCGACGGCGTGCGCATTGCGTTGGTTTCACTGGTCTGTCCTACCACCAATGGCGAGAATTTGGCGACACATACCACACCAGGTACAGCCCCTTTAGGGATGCAGATTTTGCGTAGTGTCATCGAGAAAAACCGCGCGCAAGCGGATATTCTCTTGGTGTATCTTCATTGGGGTTATGAACAATCTCACAGCGTCACTACGGACCAAATCCGCCTAGCCCGCCGTGCCATCGACTGGGGTGCTGATGCCGTCATCGGAACTCATGGCCATGTGATTCAGCCCTACGAGTGCTACAAAGGAAAATGGATTTTTTACGGCTTGGGAAACTTTCTCTTTGGCACGGTCGAAACCACACAGACCAAAGAGAACGGCACTCAACTACGAGGGAAACAGGAACAAACGTTGCCCAATCGTCAATCACTGGTGATTAGTTTTGAGTTGTCCTCAACTTATACAACCGATGCGCTACAATTGGCAGACATCCAGCCGGTAGAGTTTGATGAGAATTACATCCCTCGTTTCATTTCCAAAAATCAGCTAACTGTCAACCTCGATCAAATCAACCGCCTCATCGAACGATATACCAGATTATACCCAGGACGCCTAAAAGGGGATACCGAAGTTTCGTTCACCTCACAAATTCGAAACGGTATTCTTACTTATTTTTATCCCACCCGGCCCATTTCTTTCGCCGACATCTCGTTGTCAACCCGTTGCTCACATTACCTCAAAAGAACAGTGCAAAAGTTGTTAGCTCCGAACACGAGACATTCATGACGTGGACGATCGCCATTCAGCCCGATGACTACACAAATCCGTCAGTGGGCAAACCCGATGCCTCCTCCCCACGTTGGGCCGAGCTATTACAGACCGCCGGTCACCAGGTGCGATGGGTAGATGTTTACCAACCTGATATCCTCCAGCAGTTGCAAGGCTGCCACGGCTTCATGTGGCGGTGGGGACATTGTGGCGGAATGTACCGCGTGGCGCGACGCCTCTTGCCAGTCATCGAACGCGAACTCGGCTTGCCGACCTATCCCGACCAGAACACCTGTTGGCATTACGATGACAAGATTGCACAATGGTATCTTCTTTCCGCCGCGGGAATTCCAGTCCCAACAACCTGGGTCTGGTACGATGAACGCCACGCCATCGAGTGGGCGCGCACAGCCATATACCCCTTGGTTCTCAAACTCTGGGGTGGCGCGGCCTCGACCAATGTGCGCCTGATCACATCCTTCGAAGAAGCCAAGTTCCACATTGCCAAACTCTTCGACAACGGGGTTTATTCCCTAGACGACATGTTTTCCAAGCCGTGGAAATGGGGAATACAACGGTTTCGTTCCGCCGTAAAATTGGCTCTGACGGGCATACCGCCACGCATACCGTGGGGTGGTTGGGAACTGCACAAAAGTTATGTATTCTTCCAAGAATTCCTCCCCAACAATGACTTCGATACGCGCGTGACTGTTATTGGCAACCGCGCTTTTGCTTTTCGCCGATTCAATCGAGACAACGACTTCCGTGCCAGTGGTAGCGGCAAAATTGACTACAACCCACAGGCTGTTGATCCCGCCTTTATCCGCCTCGCCTTCACTGTCGCATCGAAATTGAAAACCCAAAGTTGTGCCATTGATGGCCTCTACGACGGCAAGGAACCCGTGGTCGGAGAAATCAGCTACACCTACGTGTCATGGGCAATACATGACTGTCCCGGCCACTGGGAACTCGATGGCCTTCCACAAACTGGCAACCTGGTTTGGAAAGAAGGGCGTATGTGGCCTGAAGAAGCGCAAATCCAGGATTTCCTCGAACGTCTCGCCCGCCATTACGCACGCTGAAATGATTTTGGAAAATCAAAGCGGCAACTAGCGGATGCTCACCTCTTTGCTGACTGCCAGAATTGAGAAAGGAAGCAATCCGCGCTTGGCAACTTCTCCCCCCATTTCCACCCCAAAAACGGCCAAGAATGAACCGCTCGCGCTGCACGGCAAACGGATTGTTTTCCTCTTTGAGGTGCTAATCCTCGGCGGCGCAGAGCGTCAGGGATTGTTGCTGGCCAAGCATCTCAAGGAAAACGAAGGCGCAGAGGTCGAAGTCTGGGGCTTTGTCCATCCCGAATCGGCAGCTGCCCTTTGTGAGGAATATGGTATTCCGTGGCGGATCGTGCCGCACCCGTGGAAAGGTGGCCGTTTCAAAATCGTCAGGAGCCTCGCTCGACTAACGTGGGTGTTGCGCCGTGCAAAACCGGATATCCTGTTGCCGTATGTCATTCAAACAAACATCGCTTGCGGGCTAACATGGCGCCTGACGGGTGCCAAGTTTTGTCTGTGGAATCAACGCGATGCTGGGATCAATCCTCTTGGTCTGAACCTGGCTCGTCGCGCGGCGCGCCACATCAGGTTGTTTGCTGCCAACTCGCCTTCGAGCATGGATTACCTCGTCAACGAGTTGCAAGTCCAACCGCACCGCATCACGCTCATCAATAACGGCGTGGTGTTGCGCCCCCCCGAAGCCGACCGTGCCGCGTGGCGAAAACGCCTCGGGTTGTCACCGGACGATCTCGCCGCATGCATGGTCGCCAACATTCACGGCAACAAAGACCATGCCACGTTGATTCGCGCATGGCGAGAAGTGGTGGATCGTTCGCCTCCCACCATTCGCCCCCCGATCCTTCTGTTGGCGGGGTATCCGTACCAAATCAGCGATGTCCTGAAACTGACATGCGACCTCGGCCTCAACCGGGTTGTCCATTTTCTGGGCCCCGTCCGTGATATTAGCGGTCTGCTGAACGCTGTTGATTTGGGTGTTTTCAGCTCCCTTGCGGAAGGCTGTCCGAACGGTGTTTTGGAGGGCATGGCAAGTGGTTTGGCGGTGGCGGCTACCGACATTCCTGGAATTCGTCACGCTGTTGGTCCCGAGGGCCGTGAGTTTCTTGCGCCCGCAGGGGATGCATCGGCACTGGCCAAACACATTCTTGCGCTCGTAAAAAATCCAGAACTCCGATCTCGCATGGGAGCCATCAATCGTCACCGCATCGAAACAGAGTTCAGCCCGCGCCAAATGTGCGAGAAGATGACCGGTCTTATTGTCGCCGGCTTGAACAGATCCCTCTCCCCCACCCCATAGCCACATGAACCGTTCCAACAGGGAAAAAAGCATCCTTCTCACACTGGCTCTTCCATTGGCTGTTGTTTTGCCGTTTCCCGTGGATGCACGTGGCGACATCATGTTCCATGTCGCAGTAACCGGCAACGACAGCCACGAGGGAACCGAACAAACGCCTTTCGCCACCATCGAGCGAGCACAACAAGCCGTGCGGGAAAAGGTGTCCAATGGACTCTCTGCAAATGTAAAAGTTCGCATACACGGTGGTGTATATGAGCTGTCGCGTCCGCTGGTCTTCACGCCGCAGGATTCGGGCACCGAACAGTTTTCTGTTACCTACGAAGCGGTAGAGGGCGAAACCGTCCTTGTCAGTGCCGGAAGCAGGATCACCGGCTGGACAGAAGGAACGGGGGGGGTATGGACGGTCGAATTGCCCGAAGTCAAAGAGGGTAAATGGTATTTTCGTAATCTGTTTGTAAACGACTGCCGAGCCATTCGCGCCCGAACTCCCAATCAAAACGACAAGACGCCTTATCTCCGACTGACAGGGACCAGCTTGAGTCCTGACAAGCAGACATGGGCCATGACTCTGGCCGCTGGACAGGTCGCCCCTTGGAAAAATCTCGCTGACGTCGAACTCGTGATTGTCGGCCCTTGGGAAATCCACCGCAAACTGATCCAATCGGTAAATCCACCGACAGCGACCCTGGTTCTGAAACCGCCGTATGTTTCATGTGACCAACGACTCGTCCCCAAGCCAGGGTGGTTTTGTTATCTGGAAAATGCGCGGGCATTCCTCGACCAGCCCGGTGAATGGTATTTGGACCGCGCCAGCGGAACACTCTCCTACTGGCCACGACCGGGTGAGGACATGCGACAAGCCCGCGTAATAGCTCCACGATTCACATCTCTTATGACAATTGTGGGCACCGCAAAACACCCCGTGAAGAATCTCCATTTCGTCGGACTCACTTTTGCCCATACGGACGCCGCATTACCGCCCGATGGATATATTGGGCACGGACAAGGACACACAGAGACATCCCAAGGAACACGCCATCAACTGGACACTGCCATTCGTTGGGAGTTTGCCCATTCCTGTAGCATTGAGGACGGAACAATCGCTCACATCGGCGGAAATGGCCTCAACATCGCAAATCAGTGTCGAAGCAATACCATTCAACGCTGCCAGTTTTACGATATCGGCGCCAATGGCGTTCTCGTAAAAAGCCGTAATACCACCGACTCCCAAATCCCCGCGAACTGGCCGGAATCAATCAAAATTCAAAACTGCATGATTCGTGATTGCGGTTCGGTATATCATTCTGGTGTTGGGGTATTGGCTGGCCCCGCGCGAAACATTCGTATCGCCCATAACCTGATTTATGACCTTCCTCACATGGGCATTTCGATTAATGGCCCGCCAAAACCGTTTCCTGGGGGAGTCGGAAGTGGGTATGACATCGCATACAACCACATCCACGACGTGCAGAAGGTGCTGGTTGACGGCGCTGGAGTGTATGTGGTCGGTATCCAGAGTAACGGAGTTGTGCGCAACAACGTGATCCACAATCTCAATAAATCCCCCATCTCCTATTACAATGAACTGAATGGGATTTACTTCGATGATTACTCCACCGGTTATCGTGTCGAGAGCAACATTGTTTACAACGTCGCCGGCAAGCCCCTGCAATTTGTTCGTTCCAAACCGGAATCCTTTGTCATTCAAAACAATTTTTGGTACGGGGTGGATCGTTTTGAGAAACATGCAGCCCAGATCGCCCTCTCGTTTGCCACCAACTATTTTCTCGATTTTCCCCATCAAGCGTCGCTCGAACCGCCGCAGTTCACCCTCACGGCACAGGTTAATCTCACAAATATTCCTTCCGGCCAGGACCCCAGCGCATGGATCGCTTCCAAAAATGTCAATGAGTTGACCGATGGACATTACGCGCTGTTGATCTCCCGAAACAATGTGGGGGCGTATCTCAACATCGGCGGTGGACGGGAAAATTGTTACGCCGCTTGGAGTCATTCCGGGCCACTGACCACAAACGTCTGGCATTTACTGACAATGACCTACAATGGCGCAGAGTTGAAAGTGTATTGTGACGGCAAGCTGCACGCGGGAAAATTGTTACGCCGCTTGGAGTCATTCCGGGCCACTGACCACAAACGTCTGGCATTTACTGACAATGACCTACAATGGCGCAGAGTTGAAAGTGTATTGTGACGGCAAGCTGCACGCCAGCACACCCGTCCACCGCCAACGCTCGACCGGCACAGGGACGTTCCGTATCGGAAAAAGAGCCGACAATTACAATCCGTCCTTTCCCGGCCTTATTCAATCGGTGCGACTGTACCGCCGTGCGTTCTCCGAGGAAGAAATCCGCGATCAAGTCAAAGAAACCTTTCCTCCTCTCCGTTCCTCCGATGTGGCATTCGACTGGGACGCCGGAGACATTTATGCGCAGATGGAAAAAATCCTTTTGACAGCAGGTCCCGAAAACTCAGGGCGCCATCACTGGTTTGTCCGGGAAAACGAAACCGCCCAAAAGAAGTAACCTCCAACCAATTCACCATCATGGCTCCTGCAGCATCCACAGCATCCCCTTCCGTGAGCCTCATCATCTGCACCTACAACCGCGCCGAGAGCTTACGTCGGACGCTTCAGACATGCTGTGATCTCGTCATCCCGGCAGGTATAACGTGGGAATTGCTGGTTGTGGACAACAACTCCACCGACCACACCAAACAAGTTTGCGAGTCTTTTGCTGGCACGCTGCCCCTGCGCTACCTTTTCGAGGCCAAACAGGGCCTAAGCGCAGCGAGAAACCGTGGCATCCGCGAATCAAGGGGAGAATTCCTTGTTTTTACCGACGACGACGTTGACGTGGACGCGCATTTTCTCTCGACATTGTGGCAAGCCGCCGTGAAACAGCCACAAGCCAGTCTATTCGGCGGCCGAATCATTCCTCAATGGGATACTCCCCCGCCTCGATGGTTCGTGGAACCATCCACCGCCGCCCTCCTGGCAGGAGTGTCCGTGCACTATGACCAAGGTGAGGACTCCCGTTATCTGGAAAGGACTGATATTGCTTTTTTTGGGGCCAACATGGCCTTTCGCAAAAAAGCATTGAACCAACCACAACCGTTCCGCGAAGATCTCGGCCTGAGCGGAAATATTCCCACCCGACACGAAGAAACCGCGCTTATCCGTCAACTGCTTCAAAACGGTCATAAAGCCTATTATGTTTCCGACGCGCTCGTTCACCATCGCAATTGCGGTAATCGGATGACAGAGAGATATGTTCGCGACTGGTTTAAGGGCGCCGGTATCAGTGAGGTGCGCATCAACGGTTCTGACGAAATGGCACGCCGATGGTTGCGTGCTCCCCGTTACCTTTGGCGACGACTCATTGAGTCTGCCTGCAGGTACGCGTTGACCCGCTACACACGCCCATCGGCGGTCTGGCTCCGACACGAAATTACCATGGCCCGCACATGGGGTATGATCACGGAGTTTCGGCGTCAGGCTCGAATGCAAAAAGTTCTTTGCTCCTCCACATCACTGAAAACCTGACCCCACGGTCCTCACCCTGTGGACATTTCCGTTATCATCTGCACCTATAACCGCGCTGAAAGCCTGCGGCGAACCCTCCAGACGTGCTGTGATCTCGTCATCCCGTCAGGGGTGACGTGGGAATTGCTGGTCGTGGACAACAATTCTTCGGACCAGACGAAATCGGTCTGCCAGGAGTTTGCCGCAAACTTACCATTACGCTATATTTTTGAACCGCAGGCTGGAAAAAGTTTTGCACTGAATCGGGCCATTCAAGAAGCCAAAGGAGATTTGTTGTTTTTTACCGACGATGACGTGGATTTGCCCGCAGAATGGTTGACCGTAGGGGTGGCAACTGCGTCCATACATCCTAATGCCAGTTTCATTGGTGGTCGCGTGATCCCCCGGTGGGAAACACCCCCGCCAGCGTGGATGGAAAAGTACTCCGCCACATGGCTAAGCGCGGTGGCCGTGCATCAGGAGAAGGGGGCAACCGAACGTTTTTTATCCAAGGATGAGGCGTTTTTCGGCGCCAATGTTATTTTCCGCAGGAAGGTTTTTACGGATGGTGTTGCATTTCATACGGCAATTGGCCCTCAACCGGGCAGTGAGGTGCGAGGTGAAGACACCGAACTGATGCAGCGGCTCATGATCGCTGGCCATATGGCATTGTACACTCCGTCTCTGGTCGTTTATCATCGGAATCCTTCCTATCGGGCATCAGAAAGTTATCTTTGGAATTGGTTCAAAGGGCAAGGGATCAAGGAGGCTCGTCTTGCGCCCGTCGGCACCGTACCGGGCATCGCATATTGGGGTGTTCCACGCTATCTCTGGAAACAAGCCTTGATCACCCTGCCCTTGTTGGTTGTCGCGCGTTGTTTTTGCTCTTTCGAACACTGGCTGCCATTGGAAATCAGGACTGCTCGGATCTGTGGAATGATCGGCGAATATCGCCGACAGGCACGCACCGAAAAACGGTGATCAGCACAACAACAGGAGGCAAAACGATGAAAGTGGTAATTTTGATGGCAGGAATCGGTTCGCGATTGGGAAATCCTTTCCCCAAATGCCTGACACCTCTGCGGGAAAACCTCTGCATTTTAGATCATCAACTGATGAATCTCGCTGAGTTTTCCGGCCAGATTATTGGCGTGGTTGGATTCAAGAAGGACCTGGTGATGGAACGCCACCCGGAATTGATGTTTGTGTACAATCCGCGTTATGATCAGACCAATACGTCCAAAAGTCTACTGGCGGCCCTTGAACATTTCGAAAACGAAGATGTCTTATGGCTCAACGGCGATGTCGTTTTCGACAAGCGTATTCTCCCCGAATTACTGAAATGCCAACACTCCTGCATGGCGGTCGTTACCAGCAAGGTGGGAGAAGAAGAAATCAAATTCACCACGAATGAGCGCGGTTTTATCAATGCCGTCTCGAAACAAGTCGCCCACGCGCGGGGTGAAGCCGTTGGGATCAATTTGATCCGGGCAAAGGACATCGGCCTGTTCACGCAAACTCTTCGCGAATGTGCTGATCAGGACTATTTCGAGAAAGGTCTTGAACTTGCTCTAACACGAGGACTTGAACTAAAACCTGTAGATGTCACCCATCTCCCATGTCTGGAAGTTGATTTTCCTTCCGACCTCGAAGCGGCCAAACAACTGCCGGTCCACCACAATTAACGTTGTAGCGCCCACTTCGCCCTCGTCTCTCCGCATGTCTTCCGTGCCACCACGCCACCACTTCTGGCTACGGCTTTTCGAGTCTGTCAAAGCGGATTTGTTTCTGCTGATGTATTGGGCGGGTCATTTGGTGCCCAAAAATCCGCACCTCTGGGTCTTCGGAAGCGGACACGGCGAATCGTTCACCGATAACAGTCGTCAGCTTTTCCTACATGCTGCAACCCAACACTGCGAAACGGTTCGCTGTGTCTGGTTGACCCGCAATCCGACAACGCTAGCAGCGATCCGTGCACTGGGATTCGAAGCGTACCACATGTACGGCGCGCGCGGCTGCTGGCTGTCGCTTCGCGCCGCCATTGCGATCGTCAGCTACGACTACTCATTGGACCTGAATCCTTTTGCGATTTCCAAGGCCACCCGACTCGTGCAACTTTGGCATGGCACTCCGCTAAAAAAGCTGGGAGCCGACGACAAGTTCGACGCCAACCGTGTGTTTCCCAAACCGAAATCTCTTCGCTGCGGACTTTGTCATCACCTTAAATTGCAACAACGGCGTTTTTTTTGGAAGCTTTTCCCTCGAAGGCAGGCTGATCTTTTAATCGCGGCCTCTGACGAGGTCGCACGGGTTTTGGCCGGCCTGTTTCAACTACCGCGTTCCATCTGCAAAGTAACCGGTTACCCGCGAAATGACGCGATCTTCTCTCCTCCGTGTCTTCCGCCTATTCCCGATCATAAACGTGCCATTTATCTGCCCACCTGGCGCGGCACCGTTTTCGAGCGGGCTTCGTTTTTTGAATTTGACGTGAAACGCCTCGACGAATTGTTGGCAAGGCACAAACTTGTCTTATATTTCAAACCGCACCCTGTCAGTCTGCCCCGTCCCGAATTTCTCGCCCAGCTCAAGGAGGCAAAAAACATCCGTCTCTTGGAAACTAACGATTTGTACGGGGTTCTCAGTTCCTTTGACGCGCTTGTGACGGACTATTCCAGCATTTACTTCGACTATCTGCTCCTCGATCGTCCCATTGTTTTCCTCGCAGGGGACCTGGAGAATTACAAGACCCACGACCATGAGTTGTATTACGATTACGACTCCGTGACCCCCGGTCCCAAAGTCTCCACCTGGGAACAAATGGTGATCGCCCTGGCGGAAGAACTGGCCGCCCCGCAACGTCATGCCGCCCAGCGAAAAACGGTGCGAGACAAGTTCAATGCGTACAGCGATGCGCATTCCTCCGAACGAGTGTTCAGAGAAATCTTGCATTTGGCTTCTACACCGTAGCTGGGGCATTTTCACATGCCTACCGTAAGCGTCATCCTCCCCGCCTATAATGCCGCGGCATTTATTGAGCCGACCTTGCACAGCGTCCTGAACCAGACGTACAAGGATTTTGAGTTCATTGTCGTGGATGACGGTTCAACGGACGCGACGCGACAAGTGCTGGAAAAGTACGCCGACAAAATTCAATATGTTTACAAGAACAACGGCGGCCAGTCGAGTTCTCGCAACGCCGGAATCAAAATCGCACAGGGCAAGTACATCGCGCTGATTGATCATGACGATCTCTGGCTGGAACAAAAACTGGAGTTACAGGTGCGCGAGATTCAAAAAAGTCAAACCGTTGGCATGGTTACGTGCGGTTCAGTGCTGTTTCGAGGCAATGTGGATGTTGAAAGCGAGATCCCACGGATAAACTCAAAACCGCGCCAGCAACTCATCCGCGAATTATTGTTGAAAAACCTTCTTGGCTCCTGTTCCAAGACCTTGATTCGGACAGAGTGTTTTCGCACCCTCGGTTTGTTCGATGAATCGTTGCGAATGGCGGAAGACTGGGATTTATATCTGCGCATTGCGCAAGCGTATGACATTCGTTGCATCGAAAAACCGCTTGTGCGCTATCGCTTGCACGAGCGGAATTTCAGCACACAATCGGCAGAGGTGAATCTGTCCAATGAACTCGCTTTTTTGGGCCGCGTCTTTGCGTTACCTCAATTCCGCCGACGACGCCTGATTCGCGCACGATCTTTTGCCTTACGTTATTTGTGCGCTGCATGGATGTTTCGCGAAGCCGGCAACACTTCGCGCGCCCGACAATGTGTTTGGCACGCGTTGCGGTGCGATCCCCTCTGCATCCACACTCGTCTCTGTCTTGGAATGATACGAACTCTGTTTTTGACATCTCCCACACAAACATAATGAAAACGATCCTCAAAAGAATGGCGAAGTGTGTTTTGACGTTCGGGTTACCGGACTGGGCGATCCTGCGCCAGTTTTACCGAGGAGCTTATTACATTGTGATCATCCTGTATGAGGGATGCGTGTTCCTGAAGAAGGTCCTGATTGTGGAACCCACCATGCGCGCTCTTTGCACATCGGTCGGCAAACGGTTACGGATCGAGCGGATTCCCTACATGCGCCGGCGCGGAATCATCAAGATCGGCGACGATGTTTATATCTCCGGCAAGATTGACATCGCCTTCAACAGCGCTCTGGAATTGAACCCGCAGCTTGTCATCGGCAACCACACCTTTATCGGCCACCAGTGCAAATTCAGCATCAGCAAGAGCATCGTCATCGGTGATCACTGTCTGATCGCCGGAGACAACTCTTTTTTTGACAATGATGGACATCCGCTTGATCCCATCAAACGCCGCCAGGGGCATCGGATTACTCCCGACGATGTCCATCCGATTGTGATTGGCAACGATGTGTGGATTGGGACTGGGTGCAAAATCATGAAAGGCGTCCAGATTGGCGATCGAAGCATTGTGGGAGCCGCATCTGTTGTAACAAAGAGCGTACCCCCCGATAGCGTGGTAGCGGGTAATCCGGCGCGGATCATTCACACCCTCACATCGTCATCCTAGTTGGGAGTTTTTATTTCCATGCCGTTGGCGCTTCTTGCAACGTATATCGCCCTGATTCTTGTCCGTCCGATGGACTGGTGGGAACCGATCAAGGGTTGGCAGTTGGTCAACGCCACAGCCATTGCCACGTTGGCCGTTTCATTCACCACGATATTGTCCGAAGTGCCCGTTCTTTGGCGTCGTCTGCCTCCCTTGCGCGTAGGTGCATGGCTTTTGGTCGCTGTCAGTATTTCGTGGATATACCCGGCACAATGGTTGGGCGGCATTCTCCAGTCGTTCCAGGATTTCGGCAAAATCATGATCCTTTTCCTGCTGATTATCCTGATGGGGCGGGATCCGAAACGACTGCGATTGCTGATTTGGACCATGTTGTTGTGCACCGTCTGGATGGCCATCCACGCATGGTTGCAGTACACAACGGGAAGCGGCTTTGCGGAGTTGGAACCCATCATGAGGACGATTTATGACGCCGAAGGGAATTATGTGAAAACCGTCCCGCAAACAAGGGCGTTCGGCATTTTCAATGATCCCAATGATCTGTGTTTGCAATTTATTGTGGCCATTCCGCTTCTGTATGCGCAGGCGCGCGTTGCCCGAAACCCCGTGTTCACGACCATTGCCTTCTCCTTAATCCCGCTCATGGGATATGGCGCATGGCTCACCAATTCGCGTGGCGGAATTGTCGGTCTGTTCGGCATGGTGGTGGCGCACACCATTGTGCGTACCAAGTCGCTTTTCCGACGCTGGTTGGTCGCTTCTGCGGCCATTTCGTTGATCACCGTCATTGCCCCGGCACGTTTTAGTTTTGCGGTGGATGTCAGTCGCGTCAATCTGTGGGGTGACGGATTGCAAATGTTCAAAGAATATCCAATCTTTGGCGTCGGGCATAATATGTTTGCCAGTCACTCTGGTGGACATGTGGCACACAATTCCTACATCACCGCCCTAGCCGAACTGGGGCTTTTCGGTTATATCCCCTTCGTTTTGCTCATCTATCTCACCATGCTCTATCTCCGTCGTGCGGCTAACTTGGGTGCGGTTGTCGAGCGCGAGGATCAACTGATGCTCACCGGCATGTTCTCTGCTCTCTCCGGTTATTTGACCGCCATTTATTTTCTCTCCCGCAACTATATTGCGGTTCCGTACATCCTGCTGGCAATGGCGCTATGTCAGGTTGTGATCACATGCCAAAAAACTGGCACTTTTGAACAGGTTTTTGGCAACTGGCCCAAAACACGCAATCGCGCGTTGATATGGTGCTTGGCCAGTATCCCGGCAATATGGGGTACCGTGTTGATCAGCAACCGTCTCGCAGGCCGCTAAAGCGCAGCGGGAGCTTTTGGCCCCGGTAATACACAGAAAGCCCTTCAGAAAAAGCAGGAAATGGATCCCATGACAAACAACATCGTTACTCTTCCCGGAAGCAAGGTGGAGCTGTTTCTGGAAAAGGGCTTTGACATCTGGTTGCACAGTTACTTCGTCACCGGTCTGGTCCAACTCGCACGAGAGGGAACGATCTCGCTTGCTCTGATGCGACGACACGACCAGGTCCGCTGTTTGGCAATCCAGCAGGAAGACTACCCGTTGCTGCTACTTAAATGTACCGCCCCTCACCATGCTCGTCCGCGACTCGTCTGTTTTGATCCTCGTGACCAATCTGATGTATGGCAAAAAAAAGCGCTCGATGAATGTGATCTGTATTTCAAACGCAGCACCCATCCGCCCGACACCGCGAAACTGACGCCCTCCCAGCAAAGCAAAGTTCGCCCTATCAATCCAATGTTTGCAACCTGGTACCCTCATGCGGAAGGATGGACAGCGCGGATGTATTGGGCCTTTGTACGCTCTGCCCTGTTGCAAATCACAAAGGGGCAGCCCCTTCGGGACGCGCTCAATACCTGTTTGCGCAGTTGCCACAATTTTGCCTCACTTTCCTCCGTGGAACTTTACGAGGACACTCCGCACGGGGAAAAACGCCCGCAGGTCCTTTTCCAGACACGTTTGTGGGACCCGTCTGAAGAAAAAGGCTCGTGGGTTGACCAATGTAACCGCGAGCGAGTGGAAATGGTCCGCGTGTTGAGAACGAGGCTGGGTAATCGTTGTGTCGGAGGACTGATCCGCACTCCCTACGCCGAGAAACATTACCCGGACCTACTCTCCAACCTTACCCCCACTTCAAAAGCAAAACGACCGGAATTTATCCGCCTTTGCCGACAGTTTCTTATCCGCGTCAACATCAAAGCGCTGTTCGACGCCATCCCCTACAGTCTCGGTGAAACGTTGGCCGCCAACAACTGTCTGGTCAGCGAAACCATCCGTAACTCGTTTGCCACTCCACTCATCGCAGACAAACATTACCTCGTTTTTTCCACCCCGAACGAATGCGCCGACCGATGTCTCGAATTGCTCGACTCACCGGCCAAAGCCCAACGTCTCCGTGAAGAAGCCCACACCTACTACCGCGCCGCGGTCTGCCCGAAAGAAGCCATGCGAACCTACCTTACCCAAGCCCTCGCCTAACCCATCCTTACTATGCTCACCGCCATCATCACCACCATTCAGGAACCGACTTCCAGCGTGCGGGAACTCATTTCCGCCGTCTCTCGCGTCCAAGGCACTTTGTTGGTTATTGGCGACAAAAAGGGGCCGGCAAGCTTCCGCACACCCCATGCCGATTTTTTTCCTCTCGACGCTCAACTCCGCCTTCCCTACCGCCTCGCTCCCCTTCTGCCAGTCGGCCACTATGCCCGCAAAAACCTCGGTTACCTCATCGGCTTCTCCCAACACGCCCCATTCCTCTATGAAACCGACGATGACAATGCGCCAAACAACGCCTGGCAACCGCGCTCCCTCCAAACTCGCGCCCAGCCTCTCACTCCGCGTCCTTGGGCAAATGTTTATCGGCTGTTTTGTAATGACCTTATCTGGCCACGCGGTTTTCCTCTCGACCAAGTGAACAACCCGCACACATTCCGCCACGACGCTACCGTTCCCGCCCAATTGTTTGTCTGTCCGATCCAACAAGGGCTTGCCGATCTTTCTCCCGATGTGGACGCGATCTGGCGGCTGTTGCTCGACCGCGAATTCTACTTTCCGCCAACTCAACAAAGTGTTTGGCTGCCGCCGGGTACTTGGTGCCCCTTCAACAGCCAAGCCACCTGGTGGTGGCCACCCGCTTACCCGCTAATGTATCTGCCGTCCTATTGTTCGTTTCGCATGACCGACATCTGGCGCAGTTTCATCGCGCAACGCTGCCTCTGGGAACTCGGCCATGGCCTTGTTTTCCACCCGCCCGAAGTCATCCAGCAACGCAACATCCACAATCTTCTGCGCGACTTCGAGCAGGAAGTCCCCGGCTACCTCCACAACCCAAAAATCGTCCAGACGCTAACCGACCTTTCGCTGGCTCCCGGCACCGGCGCCGTGGCCGACAACCTCATGCGCTGCTACGAAGCCATGGTCGCTAAGGGGTTCATCCCCTCCGACGAGCTTCCGCTGGTCAAAGCATGGCTGGCTGACATCGAATCACTGGGCTAGATGCTCACCATCGTTCAATGCGTCAACAACCTTGACCTCGGCGGCCTGGAACAAATGGTACTCACGTTGGCCGTCGCATTACGGGAGCGTGGGTTCAGCTCCACGATCTGCTGTGTGGAAGACCGCGGCGCGCTCGCCGACCAGGCCGAAGCCTCCGGTATCCCTGTACACGCGCTGCAAATGCGCTGTCACGGTAAACTCAAAACCCTTCGGGCACTGTGCGCTTTGTGTGAAAACCAAAAACCGGTCGTGATTCATTCGCACAACTTCAAGCCTTTCTACTACGCGGCACTGGCGACCATGCTCGGCGCGACCGACGGCCATGTCCATTCCCGGCATGGCTCCCTGCTCCGCCCCCACCCTGCCGTCTGGCGTTACCGTCTCCTGCGCCCCTGGGTGGACGAGTGGGTTACGGTTTCCGCCGACCGTCAAACCGAATTGGCTGAGCGTACTGGATTACCGACGGGAAACATTCACGTGCTGGCGAATGGCATTGATACCAACCGGTTTTGCCCCGCCGCCGACAAACGAACCGTCCGCACCGCACTCGGCTTGCCACTAGACTCTCCGATCATCATCTGCGTCGCCCGCCTTGCGCCGGAAAAAGACCTGGGCACTCTCCTCCGCGCCTTCAAAATCCTTTCTGAGTCTTGGATAGGAACAAACCGTCGGAGTCTCCAAAATGCTTCAACCGGCAATAGTGCGTTCGGCGAGCGCGCCCTACCGGTACTGCTCTTCGTGGGGGATGGCCCGGAACGCGCAAAGTTGGAATCTCTGACCCGCGACCTCGGCCTGCCCCTTGGAGGGCCACACTCCGTCGTGGCCAATCCTGTATTCCCAGCGGACACGGCAGAGCGCATCCCTCCAACTGGTCATGTGTGGTTTCTCGGTACCCGCTCCGACACTCACAAACTATTACAAGCTGCCGATGTTTTTGCTTTGTCGTCGTTGTCCGAAGGGCTGTCGGTAGCCCTCATCGAAGCCGCCGCGTGCGGTTTGCCGATCGTTGCGACCGATGTCGGCGGCAATCCCGAAGTGGTGAACGCACCGCACGGAGGACGGCTTGTCCCGCCCAGCAATCCCGAAGCGATGGCTGTCGCGCTGCGGGAGGTTCTCGGCAATGACGTGCTCCGCTCGACCATGAGTCGGGCCGCGCGGGAACATGCGCTGACGCGTTTTTCGGTGAAACAGATGCTCAACGCCTATCTCGCGCTCTATGAGAATTGCGTACAGAAACGGGGATTATCCCTGACATCAAAATGCTGACTTTTTTCGAACGCCAGGCCGTTCTGCGCGGTGATTACGAGGCGTCATCGCTTCGTTCTATCGCGCAGGAACGCAGTGTGCCTGATTTTGGGTTCAACCCATTCCACCGTCAAGGGTTGTTGTACAAACCGTTTCTTGACCATGAGACCCCGCATTCGGTTCGGTGGCCGGGAGGCAAGTTGTTTGCGGTTTGTCTGACTCACGATGTGGATCGAGTAACAGAGGCAGATTGTTTTCAAGCCCTTCGGCACATTCGCACGGTCCTCCGAAGCCGTCCGTCTCTCGGCGGCGCGGAGTTGGCCTTTCAGATCGGGCTGGCGGCGCGCCGTTTCTTGCTGGCCACATGGCGCGCCGGACGCGTGGATCCCTTGTGGTGTTATGAGCGATGGTTGGAAGCGGAAGATCGCGTTGGCGCTCGTTCCACATTTTTTTTCTTTCCGGACAACGTTTCGTTAGCCCATTTCAGTGACCTCAGTTACTCATTTGAAGACGACATCGGCTTTCGGGGACAAAAGATGACGGTGGCGGAGTTCATGCGGACACTTGCCAAAGAGGGTTGGGAAGTTGGATTGCACGGTTCCTGGCATGCGGCGAGCAGTCTTCCCGAATTAAAGGCTCAAAAAACGCGCGTCGAGAAAGTTATCGGCCAATCGGTAACCAGTGTGCGTCAACACTGGTTGCATTATGACATCCAGACGACTCCCCGCGTTCATGCCGACGCGGGATTTCGTTTTGACAGCACCTTGGGATTCAACGACAATGTGGGGTTCCGGTTCGGCACCAGCTTTCCATGGCCTCTTACGGATCGGCAAACCCACGCGGTGTTGCCGGTATGGGAAATTCCCTTGATCGCCCAAGACACAGCGCTACTCAATCCCTTGAAGGGGCTGCGTCTCGACCTAGAAACCGCCTTTTCGTACATCATGCAATTAACAGACGAAGTGATGCGGGTGGGAGGAGTTCTTACTCTTTCGTTTCACCCCGAAAACATTCATCCCCGACGCTGTCCGGGATGGTTTGAGCTTTATGAGCGTGTTCTTGCCGAACTCAAGGCGCGCGATCCATGGTTTGCTACTATTTGTCAGGTCGGCGAACATTGTTTGCAAAACGCCGCAACCCATTCCTAGCCCATGTCGCTACGCGTTCTCTACGTCTCCAACCTCTACCCCAGCGCGCTGCGGCCCATGGCGGGTTTTTTTCATGTGCCCCTGTTTGACCGTCTGGCAGACAGATGTGAGTTCAAGGTAATTCAGGTTTTCATGACCTCGCTAGTGACCCCGACAGCAACCAATCACGTTTTCGCGTCACCACCTTTTGATTCACGCGTTGCGACACGTGTCAAAGCGTATTATCTCCCCAAACTGGGACACTGGAATGGCATGTTGTTCTCTTTGGCGGTGGCGCATCCGGTGGCGACAGTCGTCCGTGACTGGCATCCCGATGTCCTCTTTAGTTCTTGGCTTTATCCCGATGCGTTCGGCACCTTGCGTCTGGCCCAAAAATGGCGGTTGCCCCTGGTCTGCGACGCGGTCGGTTCCGATGTCAACATTCTGATGGCTCATCCCGGTCGTCGCCGCCAAATCCTGCAACTTCTCCAACAGTCTGCCACTGTGGTCACACGCAGCAGAGCGCTGTGCGAGAAATTAATTGGAGAAGGGGTTCCTCCCCATAAGATCACCGTGCTCTATAACGGCGTGGATCATTCCCGTTTTCAGGTCTTGGACCGCTGCCAGTGCGCGCAACGCCTGGGACTCGATCCGAATCGTCGGCGCATCCTGTTTGCGGGCGCCTTCCTGCCGGTCAAAAACCTCGCAACATTGATCGAAGCGTTTGCCGCCGTGCGCGCAAACGGGTTTCCCCATCTGGAACTGGTATTGGCGGGAACTGGCCCCTTGGAATCGCGATTGCGACGTCGCGTGACCAAGCTCCGACTTCAAGACGCCGTTCGGATAACCGGCCGGTTTATTGCTCACGACGAGGTCCCCTACTGGATGGGGGCAGCCGATCTTTTGTGTCTTCCCAGTCTTCATGAGGGTGTACCCAATGTGATTCTCGAAGCGCTGGCCTGCGGTCTGCCGATCGTTGCTTCCCGCGTGGGCGGCATCCCGGAAGTCGTGCCAGAACACGCGGGCATCCTGATACGACAACCGACCGATGCCGATGAGTTGGCGCAAACGTTATGCGAAGCGCTTCAACGCTCATGGGATCGCGCCGCCATTTGTTCCACCGCAACCCGATTCACGTGGGATGCCGCTGCCGAAACCCTGTTCCAGGTTCTCACTCATGCCGCCAACACAACGTTGCGCTAAATCGTTTTACCTGCTTCCCGAATGGGTCACGTTGATGGAGCGATGGACCGGCATGCCGTCGCACCGCCTGGATCTGAAGGGAGAGCATGGCGGTCAATTCAGCGCGATACTATACGGTCGTCCAGGGCACCTGGCTCAACCCCGCTACATGCCTTATCTTGGTTGCGAGTTTGTCCCTACCCCCAGCGATCACGGCCACAAGGTCACGCTCCAATGGCTGGACGTGGCGCAACAGTTTATTACCGAGTTGCGCAAGCTCGGCTGGAAACGCTGGCTGACTCTTCCACCTGAACTGACCGATATGCGTCCCTTCCGTTGGGCCAAAATCCTCCCAACGCCTCGTTACACCTACTGCATTCCCGCCACCGACCTCGGTAATCCGGTTGCCTGGTCACGCCGCATCAAACGCAGCATCAAAAACGCCCAGCAGGAGGGTTACACCGTCGAACGCAATGAGGATCTCGATGCCGCTTGCTACAATTTCAAATCCACCCAGCAACGACAGGATTTTGACTATGCCGTCAGCCGTCAGATGTTGCAGGAGGCCATGACTGTATTGGGAACGGAACGGTTTCGCCTGTACAATGCCTATGACAAGAACCGCCAGCCCGCTTGTTCCATCATCGTCCTGTATCGCGCAGGCGCTGTCGTACAAGACTGGCTGGCCGGCACCGCCGCCGAACACCTCAAAAGCGGCGTGACACAATTGGTGCGCGAGGTTTTGTTCGCCGACCTCAAGCAGCTCGACACGGCTGGGTTTGATTTTTGCGGCGCCAACATTCCTGCCGTCGCCGCTGCCAAGGCGGAGTTTGGGGCGACATTGATGCCTTTTTATCAACTGGAACCGCTCAATTTGCGGTATCTGCTCAAGTACGCGATCCAGTTCCTCCAACCGTCGTGACCACTCCTTCCATTACGCCGTTACGAATTGTGTTTCTCGGTCAGAACGGGATTTTCTCGCTCGCGCCATTGCGAGCCATCACCGAACATCATGTGATTGTCGGTGTTGCCGAGTCCGCTCCACGAGGTTCCCGACGACTGACATGGCGGATCTGGCGTTTTTTTCAAGGGCTGAGCCGCCACAATGGGTTACGGCGATTTGCGTGGCAAAGGCGCATCCCTTTTTTCTATCTTACGAAGGAAAGGTTCCACGCCTTCGCCGGATTTCTCAAGAGTCTCAATCCCGATTTGCTTTGCATGGCGTCCGTTTCTCAAATCCTGCCCACTGAAATCCTGAGGATTCCTCGCTTGGGCGTTCTCAATGTCCACCCTTCCTTGCTGCCCAGGTACCGGGGACCGAACCCGTTGTTTTGGCAACTCTACGAGATGGATTCCGAAGGTGGAGTTACCATTCATTTTGCCGACGAAGGGGAAGACACCGGAGATATCGTGCTTCAACAGAGTTTCGCCATCCCCGCCGACATGGATGGTCACCAAATGATCGCTCGCGTGAGCGCGCTCGGCGCCGACCTCCTGCGACAGGCACTTGACGCCATCGCAGAAGGCTCTGTTGTCCGCCGCCGTCAGTCGCACCTGCCCTGCCCTCTTCGCGCGCGCAACTTGCGTCCCAACGAGTCGCTCATCGCGTGGGACGATTGGCCGCTGGAACGCGTGTTTCGGGTACTTCGGAATACGCGCTCGTGGAATCACGAGTTGGAACAGCGTGTGCCTGTAAGCCTGTTTTGGGAGTGGGACGTTGTCGAAGCAATATCCGGCGTTCCCGACGGGCCTCCGGGATCGTTCGCTCAGGACCGCAACGGTTACTACCTGAACCATCGCGAGGGGAAAATTCGTTTGACCCGTCGTTTTTCTCCAATTCCTTTCCTGCGACGATTCCTGCTATGAGAACCGCGCTGATCGTCACCTATGTTTGGCCGCCGTTTGGGCACGCGCCCGTGCAGCGGGTATTGCGGTTCTGCAAATACCTGCCGGAATTCGGCTGGAACCCCGTCGTACTGACGGTTGCCAATCCCACCGCGCAGATGCGAACGGGTGAGACTGGCGAAGGCATTGTGGAGAAACTGGCGGTCCATCGCGCCCTGACCATCGAACCACCGTACGCGCTCAAGGCCAAAGCGCGCGAGTGGCTGCGTCGAAAGCAACCGGGCAAGACCGCGGCAAACGCCTCTCCCCCTCTGCACGCCAAAGTGCAGATTCTCGACACCCATGTCGGTTGGGTACCTTTTGCCATCTTACGGGGTTGGCCCTTGATCAAGAGAAAGAACATCGAGACGATTTTTGTGACCGCCCCGCCTTTTTCCAGTCTGCTAATTGGCGTGGCGCTGGCGCGACTGACGCGACGCCCCTGGGTGGCAGATTTTCGGGATGAATGGTGTGGTTTCCTGTCGTGGGGTTATGAATCGGGAGGCGGAAGAAACCGTTTTGCGGAGGCGCTGGAGTCGCGAGTCGTCCACAGCGCGTCCAAGGTGGTCTCGGTATCTGATGGCATTACCGACAATTTCAAGACCCGTTATCCGCAGGAACCTCCGTCCAAATTCACCACGATTCGCAACGGGTTCGATCCCGCCGATTTTCCCGATGCTCTCACGCGGCTTCGGCGACGCCCCGCGGACAAACTTCGCATCACGTTTTTGGGGACGGTCGTTCGCCTCCACACTCCCCGTTATTTCCTGCAGGCTGTGGCGGACATGGCCCGCCGCGACCCGTCGCTGCGAACGAAGTTGGAAGTCCATTTTTACGGACGTGTGGCCAATGAAGAGCTTCCGTGGTTCCATCAACGGGAACTCGAGGGGATTGTTGAGCACCGTGGCTATCTGGCCCATCATCAATGTCCCCGTGTCCTTTGTGAGAGCGACGTGCTTCTGGTCAATGTGGACGACCTGCCGGGCGCGGAGCGGGTTCCGACCACAAAAATCTACGAGTATTTCGCGGCGCAACGACACATCCTGGCACTGGCGCCAGACGGAGAAACAGCTGCGCTGGTTCGCGCCAGTGGTCATGGCACGGTCATTCATCCCCATCGGATCGAAGAAATCACCCAACTACTGTCGCGCTGGGTTGCCAACCCGCAAACCGTCCGAGACAGCGTTGCCCCCGACCCCGTCTTTGCCGCGCAATTCAGCCGCCGCCATCAGGCCGGGCAATTGGCGGGGTTGTTCGATGAATTGACAACCGCTGCCAACCGGACTTGCGCTGCAACAACACAGACTGCTATCAAGGAAATACCATGAGTGAGGACAATCGCATTGGCATTGGCGTCATCGGCCTCGGCTATTGGGGCCCAAATCTGGTCCGTAATTTCAGCGTGGCAGACGGCTGCGCCCTTCGGGTGTGCTGCGACCTCGATGAAGGACGCTTTCGTCGTCTGGCGGCGTATCATCCCGGCGCCCGTTTCACGCCTCGCGTGGAGGATGTGTTGCAGGCGCCCGACGTACAGGCGGTTGCCATTGCGACCCCCGTCAGCACGCACTATGAACTGGCCCGGCGCGCCCTGGAAGCCGGCAAACACGTGTTGGTGGAGAAACCCATGACCATGCGTTCTGATCACGCTGAGGAACTGGTGGCGCTGGCGGAAAAGAAAGGGCTTGTGTTACAGGTGGATCATGTGTTCGTGTACAGCCCGCCGGTCATCAAGATCAAGGAACTGGTGGACAGCGGGAAGTTGGGACGTCTCTTTTTCATAGACAGCGTGCGCATCAACCTGGGGTTGTTTCAGCGGGACGTCAACGTTGTTTGGGACCTTGCGCCGCATGATCTTTCCATTGTGGACTATCTGCTGGGACGGCTGCCGCGTAGTCTTTCCGCATTTGGCAGTACCCATGCCAGCCGCGAGATCGAAGACGTCGCCTATCTGACCCTGGATTTTGGCGAGGGATTGATCGCCAGTTTCCATGTCAACTGGCTCTCACCGGTGAAGGTTCGCCACATGATCATCGGCGGCAGCGAACAGAGCCTGGTGTACAACGACCTGGACATGGCCGAGCGAATCAAGGTTTACAATCGTGGCATCAGTATCCCCAGCCAGGAGGCAGATGTCCGTCGCGAAGTGCCGGTCACCTATCGTTCAGGCGATATCTGGTCACCCAATCTCCCCAACCAGGAACCGCTCGCGCGAATGGTGGCCGACTTCATCCAGTCCATCAAAGAAGGCAAACAACCCATCACCAACGGGCAAACTGGCCTGCGCGTCGTCCGCATCCTCGAAGCGGCGCAGCGCAGCATCAAAGCACAAGGCGCCCGCATCACCCTCTGATCCCCCATGAATCCAACCCAACCCGAATACTCCCGCATCGCGGCCGACGTGAAACTTGGACAGGGCGTGCAAATCTACGCCTTTGTCAACCTCTACGGCTGCACCATCGGCGACGGCACGCGCATCGGCACCTTCGTGGAAATCCAACGCAACGCCTTCATCGGCAAACGCTGCAAGATTTCCAGCCACACCTTCATCTGCGAAGGCGTCACCATCGAGGACGAATGTTTCATCGGTCATCATGTTGTCTTCGTCAACGACCGCTACCCCCACTCCGTCAATCCCGATGGCTCGCTCCAAACCCCTGACGACTGGACCTGTATCCCGACGCGCGTCTGCCGCCGTGCCTCTATTGGCAGCGGCGCGGTCATCCTTTGCGGAGTCACCATCGGCGAGGGCGCCATGGTCGGCGCCGGAGCTGTTGTCACAAAAGATGTCCCGCCGGGCGTCATTGTGGTCGGTAACCCTGCGCGCTTGCTCCGCAAGATTGGGGAGAAAAACTCGTGAACGTCTCTGTCATCGGCGCCGGCAAAATGGGACTGCCTCTGGCCTGCCAACTGGCTGCCAACGGCGCGAGCGTTACCGCCTGTGACATCAATCCATCGCTGGTCGAGGCGATCAACGAGGGTCGCTGTCCCCTTGACGAACCCGGTGTGCCCGAACTGCTCCGACCACTTGTCGCGGCCCACCAGTTGCGCGCCACCACCGACACGGCGGCGGCCGTCGCCCGCAGCGATGTGGCGATTTTGATCGTGCCGGCCGTCCTGACCGTAAACCGCGCCATTGACCCTTCCAACCTGATCGCGGCGTCGCAGGGAATCGCCAAGGGACTGCATCCAGGAATGATGATCTGTTGCGAGACCACCCTGCCGGTGGGGGGCACGCGACGGATTTTGCAGCCCATCTACGAAACCAGTGGGCTGAAAGCCGGCGCCGACTTCGACCTGGTCTTCTCCCCCGAACGCGTCAAAAGCCAGCGCGTCTTGTTGCACCTGACCCAAACCCCAAAAATCGTCGGCGGCATTACCCCGCAAGCTGCCGCGCGCGCTGCGGAATTTTACGGACGATACCTGGGCGCACCCGTCATCAACCTCGGCACCCTTGAGGCTGCCGAATTCGCCAAACTGGCCGGCATGATTTACCGCGACACCAACATCGCCCTGGCCAATGAACTCGCCCGTTACGCGCAGGAGGTCGGCGTGGATCTCGGCCCTGTCATTCGCGCCGCCAATACCGACGGCGAAAGCCATCTGCTCTGGCCCGGCATCGGTGTCGGCGGCCACTGCACACCGGTTTATCCTTATTTCTTGATCAACGACGCCCGCCAGCGCGGCATCCCGCTGGCGCTTCCCGAAGAAGGACGCCGAATCAATGACACCCAGGCCGCCTACATGATCGCGCGCGTGGAACGCTTGTGGGGTTCCTTGCGGGGACGACGCGCGATGATTCTGGGACTGGGATTCCGTCCCCAGGTCAAAGAGCACATCTACTCGACCGCGTTTCTCCTGCGAGATGCCCTGCAAGAGCGTGGCACGGAAGTCAGCCTCCACGACCCGCTCTATACCGAGGAAGAAATACAACGACACGGTTTTACACCCGCCAGTCTGCAGGCAGATCCCTTCCCCGAACTCTTGATCCTGAACACAGCTCACAAGGCCTATGAGCAACTGGATTTCCGCGCCCTGGCCGCTCGTGGCGCGCGCGTGGCGCTCGACGGACGCGACGCTTGGGAGCCTTCCGTCGTCTGCAAGGCGGGACTGATGTATGTCGGCATCGGGCGCCCCGCGTCTCCTCCTCAACCCTGATAGACCATCATGAACAAAATCCCATTCCTTGACTTGCAAGCTCAATATCACCAACTCCGCGGGGAAATCCTGCCGGCGCTGGATCAGGTCAGCGAAAGCTGCGGCTGGGCGCAAGGCCCCGCCACAAAAGCTTTCGAGTCCGACTTTGCCGCCTACTGTGGCGTGAAACACTGTGTCACGCTTAACAGCGGTACCAGCGCCCTTCATCTGGCCATGCGCTGCCTCGACATTGGCCCCGGCGACGAGGTAATCACTGTCCCGATGACCTTCATCGCCACGGCCTGGGGTATCAGTTATGTGGGCGCGCGGCCGGTCTTTGTGGACATCTGCCCGCATCGGCGAACCCTTGACCCGTCAAAACTAAAGGCCGCCATCACCCCGCGCACTAAGGCCATCATTCCCGTCCATCTGTACGGAATGCCTGCCGACATGGACCCGATTCTGGAGATTGCCGCCCAACACGGTATCCCCGTGATCGAAGATGCCGCGCAAGCGCATGGCGCTCGGTATCATGACAAACGAGTCGGCCAGTTTGGCCGCATTGCCTGTTTCAGCTTTTATCCCGGCAAAAATCTCGGCGCCTACGGCGAAGGCGGCGCACTTCTCACCAACGACGACGACATCGCCGCCCGCGCGCGTGCCCTGCGGGATCACGCCCAAACCGAGCGCTACCATCACGCCGAAATCGGATACAACTATCGCATGGACGGATTCCAAGGCGCCGTCCTCGGCATCAAACTCAAATACCTTGATGCATGGAACGCCGCCCGACGCGCTCATGCCGCCCGCTACAACCAGCGTCTTACCGGTCTGCCCTTGCAAATTCCCACCGTGCCGGCCGACTCCGAACCGGTGTGGCACCTCTACGTGGTGGAGGTGCCGAAGAGGGACGAAGTCCGTCAAAAACTGACCGATGCCGGCATCGGGACCGGATTACACTATCCGCTGCCATTGCACTTGCAGGGGGCCTATGCGTTTCTGGGCCATCGGCGCGGCGATTTTCCGGTGACGGAAAAACTGGCCGACACCTGTTTGTCGTTGCCGATGTACGCTGAACTCACCGACGCGCAGATTGACGTGGTCTGCGACACACTGCGCCGCGCCATTTCCTGACCCGCACCAAATGGACAACAATTGTACTGCCGGTTTTTTCCGTCTGATCCTGTCGGACCTGCGCGCCAAAGCACGGTGGCTCTACGAGTCCGAGTCGGGACGCGCGATCCTCAAAACGCTGCTGACCGACGGTACTTTCGCCATGATTTGTTACCGGCTGATGCAGGCCAGCCAGCGGCACCATCTCGTACCGCTGGCCATGTTCTTCAACAAAATCAATCCGTGCATCATCGGACGTGGCGCGGATTTCGGTCCCGGTTTTGTCCTCATCCACAGCAATGGTGTCGTCATCAACACCGCCGTCCGCGGCGGCCAAAACATTTTCATCGAACACCAGGTCACCATCGGGGCGGAGAAACAACAGGCGCCGGTGTTGGGCGATGACCTCTTCATTGGCGCCGGAGCCAAAATCCTCGGCGCGGTGCGCCTCGGTAACAACGTCAAGGTCGGCGCCAACGCCGTGGTCACCAAGGACGTGCCGGACGGCGCCACGGTGGTGGGCATTCCGGCCCGCGTCATCAAAATCAACGGCAAACCGGTGGCCACCGCATGAAACGCGCGCTGATTACCGGTATCACCGGGCAAGACGGCTCGTACCTGACCGAGTTGTTGCTGGCCAAAGGTTACGAAGTCCATGGCATTATCCGCCGGGCCAGCACATTCAACACGGAACGGGTGGATCATTTGTATCAGGATCCCCACGTGCATGGCGTACGGTTCTTCCTGCACTATGGCGACCTGAGCGATTCGGTCAATCTGGTCAAACTGCTTTACGAGTTGAAGCCCGACGAAATTTACCATCTCGGCGCGCAAAGCCATGTGCGCGTCAGTTTCGACATCCCGGAATACACGGCCGACATCACCGGCGTCGGTACCATTCGCATTCTGGAGGCCATCCGTGAGGCCGGGTTGCGTCCGCGTTTCTATCAGGCCTCCTCCAGCGAGATGTTTGGCAAGGTGGCGGAAATCCCCCAACGAGAGACCACCCCATTCCATCCACGCAGTCCCTATGGCGTGGCAAAAGTGTTTTCCTACTGGGCGACGGTCAACTACCGGGAAAGCTACAACTTGTTCGCCTGCAACGGCATTCTCTTCAACCACGAATCGCCCCGGCGCGGCGAGACGTTTGTCACGCGCAAAATCACCCGCGCCGTCGCCTACATCAAGGCCGGACTGCAAAAGAAACTGTACCTCGGCAATCTCGATGCCAAACGCGACTGGGGTTACGCCAAGGAATACGTCGAGGCCATGTGGCTGATGCTTCAGCAGGACCGACCAGACGATTACGTCATCGCCACGGGCGAAACCCACTCGGTCCGCGAGTTTTGCGAGACCGCGTTCGCGCGGGTCGGACTGGACTGGGAACAATACGTAGAAATTGACCCGCGCTACTTCCGCCCCGCCGAGGTGGACATTTTGATAGGCGACGCGAGCAAGGCGCGCCGCGTTTTGGGATGGGAACCGAAAACCCGCTTCAAGGACCTGGTGGCTCTGATGGTGGACGCCGACATGAAAATGTTGGAAGACCGTCTGGCCGGCAAGGTAGCCATGGTGAATGAGGAACAACATTGACCATGAGGATGGGAAACACAGGAAACAAGGTATTGATAGAAGCCCCACCTTCCCGCTCGCATTTTTGCGCCAGTCTTTCACAGCGGGACAACCACCCGGGTGAGCCGCCCTGTCTGACGGCAAGCAAAAAGCTTGACCTGTTTTTTCTATACGCCCACGTGTCTCACCCGTTGATTTGATGAATTTCTGGAGCAACCAACGCGTGGTGGTAACCGGTGGCGCCGGGTTTCTCGGCTCATTCGTTGTTGAGGGTCTGCGCGCACGGGGTTGTCGCGAGGTTTTTGTCCCGCGCAGTTGCCAATATGATCTGCGGCGGGCAGAGAACATCGAGCGTTTGTTTGCGGATGCGCGCCCGACGCTGGTCATTCATCTGGCGGCCGTCGTCGGTGGCATCGGTGCCAACCGCAAACATCCGGGCCGCTTCTTCTATGACAATGCCATCATGGGCATTCAGTTGATCGAACAGGCCCGACGATTCAACCTGCCGAAACTCGTGGTACTCGGCACCATCTGCGCCTATCCCAAAGTCACAACGGTGCCGTTCAAAGAGGACGACCTCTGGAACGGGTACCCCGAAGAAACCAACGCGCCGTACGGTATCGCCAAAAAAGCCCTGCTGGCACAGCTCCAGGCCTACCGCCAGGAATATGGCTTGAACGGCATTTTTCTGCTGCCGGTCAACCTGTACGGGCCACGCGACAATTTTGATCCCGCCACCTCACACGTCATTCCCGCGTTGATCAAGAAATGCGTGGACGCCCGCGACCGTGGGGACCGTTTCATCGAGTGCTGGGGTAGCGGACGCGCCAGCCGTGAGTTTCTCTACGTTGAAGACTGCGCGGAGGCCGTTTTGCTGGCCGCGGAACGATACGACAAACCCGCCCCCGTCAATCTCGGCACTGGCGCCGAGATCACCATTTACGACCTCGCCCATCTCATCGCCAACCTCACCGGATTTAACGGCGAACTCCGATGGGACACCACCAAGCCCGACGGCCAGCCGCGCCGTTGCCTCGACACCACGCGTGCCGAGCAAGAATTCCAATTTCGCGCTCGCACTTCTCTCGCCGACGGGTTACGAAAGACGATCGCATGGTACGAAAAGGAGAAGCCACCCAAATGAAAGTTCCGCTGCTGGACCTGAAAGCGCAGTACGCGCCGATCCAGAAGGAGTTGGAAACCGCCGCACTCAACGTGCTGCGCGAAGGACGTTACGTGCTCGGCCCCGACGTCGCCGAACTGGAGCGGGAACTGGCCGCCTACCTCGGCGTCAAACACGTCGTGACCTGCGCCTCCGGTTCGGATGCGCTACTACTGGCGTTGATGGCGCTTGAGATCGGTCCCGGCCACGAGGTAATTACAACGCCGTTCACCTTTTTTGCCACCGTCAGCGCCATTACACGGCTCGGCGCAAAACCGGTGTTTGTGGACATTGAACCCGATACATTCAATCTCGACGTCACCGCCATCGCCGAAAAGATCACCTCTCGAACAAAAGCCATCCTCCCGGTACATCTGTTCGGTCAATGCGCGGAAATGGCGCCACTGCAAAAACTCGGCCTACCGATCGTGGAAGACGCCTGCCAGTCCATCGGCGCGACGTACCGCGGCCAGATGGCCGGAACCATGGGAACCATCGGCGCCTTCAGTTTCTATCCCACCAAAAACCTCGGTTGCGCCGGCGATGGCGGCGCATTGTCCACCAACGACGATGCGCTGGCGGAACGTCTGCGACAGTTGCGCAATCACGGGATGGAACCCCGCTACTACCACGCACGGGTGGGCATTAATAGCCGACTCGACACGATTCAGGCCGCGATTTTGCGCGTGAAACTCAAACATCTCAACGCCTGGACGGAGACTCGTCGGCGTCATGCCGCGTTGTACACTGAACTGCTCAACCCGATCCGCGGCATCAAAACCCCGGTGGCTCATCCGGACTGTTTCCATGTGTTCAACCAGTACACCCTCCGCGCCTCCCGCCGCGACGCCTTGCGCGCCCATCTCCAACAGGCGGGCGTTGCCAGCGAAATCTATTACCCGGTACCGTTGCATCTCCAGGAATGCTTTACCCCTCTCGGCTACAAGAGAGGCGATTTTCCCGAAGCCGAACGCGCCGCCGCGGAAGTGCTCTCGCCGCCGGTCTATCCGGAACTGACCGTCGAACAAATCCGCCATGTGGCCTCTGCCGTGGCGACCTTCGCCGCGATTGCATGAAGATCCTGTTCTGGGCCAGTCTCGCCGCGCTCGCGTACACGTATGCGGGATATTTCCTCCTCGTAACATTGCTGGCCCCCATCGTGCGACGGCTGCGAAAACCGCATCGGGTGGACCCAGCATACCTGCCGACGGTAACCATGGTCATTTCGTTACACAACGAGGAAAAGCTCATTGGACAACGCATTGACAATTTTGAAAACCTCGACTACCCCGCCGACAAAAAAGAACTCTTGCTCGGCGACGATTGTTCCACCGACCGCACCCGCGCCATCATCCGCGAACGCATGGCCCGCAATTCGAGCATCCGACTCGTGGAGTTCAACACTCACCAAGGAAAAACCGCCGTCATCAACGCCCTCGTGCCGCAAGCCCGCGGCGAAATCATCGCGTTCTCCGACGCCAACACCTTCTGGCAACCCGACGCCCTGCGGCTGCTGACGCGACATTATGCCGACCCGCACGTCGGCGCCGTCGGCGGACGACTCGTGTTGCGCAGCGCCACCGGCGTCAACACCGACGACGCCTATTGGCAATATGAGACACTGCTGAAGAAACGCGAAAACGACCTCGGCGTCCAACTCGGCGCACCGGGCGGCATCTACACCATGCGCCAATCGCTGTTCCGCCCGCTTCGGTCCGACGTGATTCAGATTGACGATTTTATCTGGCCGGTCAGCGTTTATTGGCAGGGTTACCGGGGCGTGAACGAGCCGTCGGCGGTGGCCCACGAGGAGGCGGCACCGCATGTGGAAGCGGAGTTTCGCCGCAAAGTGCGAATCGGCACGGGCGATTTTCGTGCCTTTTATGAATGCCGTCGTTTGTTGTTGCCGTGGCGGGGCTGGGTGTCGTTCGCGTTTTGGTCGCACAAGGTGCTTCGTTGGTTTGCGCCGCTGTTGTTGCTGACAGTATTGGTCAGCAACGCCTGCCTGCTGGACCACCCGTTGTACCGGGCGTTGTTCGGTCTGCAATTGGCCTTTTATGCACTGGCCGTGGCGGGCCGGTTCCTGTCGCGGCAACAACACCTGCTCGCCAAAATTTGTCGGGTCCCGTACTACTTCATTGGCGGCAACGTGGCGCTGGCGATCGGCTTCTTCAAATGCGCCACCGGGCGGCAACAGGCTGCCTGGTCGCAAAAAGCGCACCGTAACGGGTAGATATTTTAATTTTCCCACGATCATTGAGGAAGGCTCTTGGCTTGCCGAGAGCTTTTTTTGTCTCTAGGATTCCCGGCATGGTCACTGGCAACTCGACGGTGGACACCATTCCGTTGTGCGTGGATCTGGATGGTACGCTGATTCGGAGCGATCTGCTCTGGGAATCGGCGTTGCGACTGCTTGCCCGTCAACCGCTCTACCTGTTCGCGTTGCCGTTCTGGCTGCTGCGCGGACGGGCCTGTTTGAAAAGCGAAATCGCCCGCCGCGTCGAACTCAACGCCGCCACCCTGCCGTATCGGTCGGAGTTTCTGGATTTCCTGCGGGCGGAACACGCCCGCGGGCGGCATTTGGTGTTGGCCACGGCATCGAACCGTCAGTTGGCCGAATCGGTTGCGGCGCATCTGGGTTTGTTTGCCGAGGTCATCGCCTCTGATCACCAGAACAACCTCCGAGCGAAAGCCAAGGCGGCCACGCTGGTGAAACGGTTCGGCTCGCGCGGATTTGATTACGCGGGCAACTCCGCCGCCGATGAACCCGTTTGGCGGGAGGCCCGTCAGGCGTTGGTGGTTGGAGGCGCACATCGTCGTCTGCTGCGCCGTCTGTCGCAGGCGGCGGAAGACTGCCGTGTTTTCGCTTCCCAGCGTCATCCGTGGCGGGCATGCCTCCGCCTGTTGCGTCCTCATCAATGGGCGAAAAACATCATTGTCTTCGCGCCGCTGCTGACCGCTCATCAACTCCGAAACCTCCCGCATCTTCGCGCGGCGGCGCTGGCGTTTCTGGCGTTCAGTCTTTGCGCGGCGGGACTTTACGTGGTGAACGATCTGTTGGATCTCGAATCCGACCGCCAACACGCCAACAAACGTCATCGGCCTTTTGCCACCGGCGAATTGCCGATTCCGCTGGGAGTAGCGTTGGTGCCGTTGCTTTTGGCGGCCGCCATTGCCGTGGCGGCCGTGTTGCCCTGGGGATTTCTGGGCGTGTTGCTGGCCTATCTTGGAATGAACGCGGCGTACAGTTTGTGGGTCAAGCGGGTTGTCCTACTGGATGTTTTCTGGTTGGCAGGGTTGTACACCCTTCGGCTCATTGGGGGCCATGAGGCGACGCATATCCCTTATTCCGCGTGGCTGTTGGTGTTTTCCATGTTCCTGTTTCTGAGTCTGGCGCTGGTGAAACGATTTCAGGAATTGCGGGCCTACAACGCGCAGGCGCACGGGCGCGATTATCGCCCGGAGGATATCGGCTTGATCACATCGCTGGGCACCAGCAGCGGTTTTCTCGCGGTACTGGTGCTGGCGCTTTACGTCAACAGCGAGCAGGTCCGCACGCTCTATCGTCAGCCGTACCTGTTGTTGTTGATCTGTCCGCTGCTGTTGTACTGGACCAGCCGCGTCTGGCTCTTGACCCATCGCGGTCAACTTCATGATGACCCGGTGTTTTTTGCCGTGCGCGATCGTGTGAGTTATCTGATCGGCGGTCTGACCCTGCTGATCATCTGGATGGCGACATAATCCTGATGGACTCGACCCTGTTCCAACAACGGTTTCACGACATTGTCTCGGCACTGGCCTATTCGCTGGCCGCTCCTCATGCCGACCGTCCGGACCTTCAACCGCCCTACAACGATCTCACTGCTTTCATCCTCCGCCAGCATCAGCAGTTGCCCGATTATCTGCGCGCTCCCCTGTTGTTCGCCACACTCGTCCTGGATGTCGGCGGGTTTCACCGATGCCCTCCATCCATCCGCGCTCGTCGGATCCGCGCCTGGAAAAACGCTCCTGTGGGTTTTGCGCGCGATCTCATCCGTTATTATGAATCGCAGGCCACGCTCGCCCTCTACTCGCGCAACGACCCGCCCGCCAATCCCTCGGCGGAAAACCGAACAACTCCTTTGCGCGAACAATGGCATGAGATCGTCGTCATCGGCTCCGGTCCCGGCGGCAGCATCACCGCCTGTCTGTTGGCCGAAGCCGGGCGCGATGTCCTGCTCCTTGAGGAAGGCGCCGCTCGCTCACTGGAATCCTGCGCGCCTTTTTCCAAGGACGAACTCCTTCAGAAATACCGTCACGGCGGCCAGACGATCGCTTTTGGTGCCGACAAGATCGCCTATGTCGAAGCCTGTTGCGTCGGTGGTGGCAGCGAGATCAACAGTGGCCTATATCATCGCACACCGCCGGACATCCTGGAACGATGGCGACGGGAGTTTGAAGTGGAAGGGCTGGAGGAAGCTGATCTGCGTCCTCACTTTGAAGCCTGCGAGCAACTCCTCTCGGTCTCATTCCTCCAACAAGCCGCTCCGCCTGCCTCGCTCAAACTTCACCAGGGCGCGCAGGCGCTCGGCTGGAAATCGCTCGAAGTCCCACGCTGGTTTCGTCACGGTACCCGCCAATCCATGACCAAGACCTTTCTGGCCCGTTTCCTCCGAAACGGCAGCACCCTGCTCTCGCAGAGCCGCGTCACTCGCCTTCGCGCTCTCTCCTCCGGTGATTGGCTGGTCGAGGCGGAAGCGCCCAACGGGAAATTGCGCATCCATGCCAAAACTGTCTTTGTCTGCGCGGGTGCCATCCAAACGCCGTCGCTACTGTTGCGCAGCGGTCTTGGACAGAACATTGGCCGTACCCTGCGTCTTCATCCGACCGTGAAAATCACCGCGAGGTTTCCCGACGTGGTCAACTCCGCCGAGATGGGCGTGCCGGTCCATCAAGTCAAAGAATTTGCGCCTCGCCTGAGTTTTGGCTGTTCCATCAGCACCCCGGCCTATCTGGCGCTCAACCTTCTGGAAACCCCGTCGGCGCTTGCCGAAGTCCGTCATCACTGGCAATACATGGCCAATTATTACGCCATGATCACCGGCGAAGGCCACGGTTCTGTTTCTCTGCTACCCGGTTACCGTTCGCCTCTAGTCCGTTATCGTCTCACCTCCAACGACCATCGCGATCTGGACGACGGCGTGACCAAACTCTCCGAGATTCTCCGTGCCGCCGGCGCCATTGCGCTTTACCCCAATCGCAACCTCATGACGATCCATCTCTTCAGTTCCTGTCCCATGGGCGAAGCGAAAAACCGTTGCGCGACCGACTCTTTCGGACGCCTCCACGGCTTTCGCAACCTCTACATCAACGACGCCAGCCTGCTGTGCACCGCCCCCGGCGTCAACCCACAGGGCACCATCATGGCTCTGGCTCGCCGCAACGTCATGCATTTCCTCGAAGGACATTCATGAACCAAATCCTCCTCACCGGCTCTGACGGATGGCTCGGCTCGCGTCTGCGACAGATTTTGGCCGACAAGTTTCCCAATGTCCCCCTTCGCGTTTTCACGGGCGACCTCCGCCGCCCTGACGATTGCGCGCGCTTTTGTGACGGCGCGAAAGGTGCCGTTTTGTTTCACACGGCCGGGATCATCCACCCGCGCCGTGTCCGTGATTTCTACGACATCAACGCTCAGGGCACCATGAACCTTCTGGATGCCGCCGTGGCCGGCGGCGTGTGGCGCGCCGTCATTGTCTCCTCCAACTCCCCGTGTGGTTGTAATCCGCATCCGGACCACCTGTTTGATGAGCTTTCGCCCTATCACCCGTACATGAACTACGGCTACTCGAAGATGTTGATGGAATTGGCTGTCCGCAAACGCCAGCAACGCGGCGACTTGCAAACCGTCATCATCCGCGCCCCGTGGTTTTACGGGCCCAATCAGCCGCCACGACAAACATTATTTTTTCACATGGTCCGCGACGGCAAAGTCCCCATCGTCGGTTCCGGCAACAACCTTCGCTCAATGGCTTATCTTGACAATCTCTGTGACGGTTTGTTGTTGGCCGCCACGGTTGATCGAGCCAACGGTCAGACCTATTGGATTGCCGACGAACGCCCCTACTCCATGAATGAAATCGTGGACACCATCGAACGTCTTCTCGAACAGGAATTCGGTGTTCCCTGCGCCCACAAGCGTCTGCGCCTGCCCAACGTCGTCAGTGAACTCGCCTGGTTGGCCGACAAGGCGATCCAGGGGATTGGCTTTTACAACCAAAAAATCCATGTCCTTTCCGAAATGAACAAAACCATTGCCTGTTCCGTCGCCAAGGCAATGAAAGAACTCGGTTACCATCCCAAAATCGAGTTGGAAGAAGGGATGCGACGATCGTTGCGTTGGTGCGTCGAGCACGGTATTTCCCTAAAGGATTGAACATGGCTACTCATCTGGTAACCGGCGGCTCTGGGTTTCTCGGCAACTTGATCGCGCGCCGTCTCCTTGCCCGCGGGGAGCGCGTGAAGATTCTCGACATCTGGGAAGACGCTTCCCGTCCCAGGGAAATCGAGTTTATCCGCTGCGACATCCTCAACCGCGATGGCGTCCTCCAAGCCATGCGCGGTGTGGACATCGTTCATCACAACGTGGCCCTTGTTCCTCTCACCAAGTCCGGCAAACGTTTCTGGACGGTCAACGTCGAAGGCAGTCGCATCGCTGCCGAGGCGGCGGCGAAAGCGGGCGTCCAAGCGTTCATCCACATGAGTTCCTCCGCTATTTATGGCGCTCCCGCGCAACAACCGATCACCGACACCACTCCGCTGCGTCCCATCGAACCGTACGGACGCGCCAAGCTTGCCGGCGAACAGGCTGTCCGTGCTGTCTGTGAGCAAGCAAAACTCCCCCTGATCGTCATCCGCCCCCGCACCATTCTCGGCGAAGGACGCCTCGGCATTTTTCAGATTCTCTTCGATTGGATCTGCCAAAACTACAACGTTTTCGTCATCGGAAAGGGCGATAACCTTTTTCAATTCATCCACGCCCATGACCTGATGGATGCGTACATGCTCGCGCTCCAAACCGCCCGTCCTGGCGTTTACAATGTCGGGACCGACCGTTTTGGAACCGTGCGTGAAGCGATGGAGAACCTCATCCGCCACGCCGGCTCACGCTCAAAAGTCCGATCGCTGCCGATCGGACCAACAATTGCCGCGCTCCGCTGCGCCGATCTGCTCGGCATCTGTCCGCTGGCTCCCTGGCATTACCTGACCTACCACAAGCCGTTTTACTTCGATGTCTCGAAGCTGCTCGCGCTCGGCTGGAAACCGCGTTATTCGAACGATGAAATGTTTCGCGAAAGCTACGACTGGTTCTGCGCCAACCGCGATCGGCTCGCCGCCGAAAAGGCCGGCTCGCCCCATCGCCGCGCCGTCCGGGAAGGACTGCTCTGGCTTCTGAAAAAACTATGTTGAAAAACGTCCACATCTGGCTGCCCGCCTATCTGCGACACTGGCCCAGTCCCCATTTTGCCAAACCGACCCATCTGTTCTTCTGTTTCTGCGACCACTATGAGCCACTTTGGGGCAAACCATCCCATGACGTAGCCCTGCGCCGCGTCCAACACTGGCTGGAATCCTATCCCCGCATGGCCGACCGTTTTCGTGACGCCGATGGACGACCACCACAACACACGTGGTTTTTCCCCGCCGAAGAATATGCCCCCGAATACCTTGAACCACTCGCCCAACTTTGCCGCCGCGGTTATGGCGAGGTCGAAATCCATTTGCACCACCGCAACGACACGGCCGAAAATCTGAAATCTCAAATCGCAAATTTCAAATCGCAACTGGCCGGTCACGGTTTCCTCTCACAGGGCCGCTATGGTTTTATTCATGGCAACTGGGCGCTGGACAATTCCCGCCGCGATGGGGACTGGTGCGGCGTGAACAACGAACTCCAAATCCTCCGCGAAACTGGTTGTTATGCCGACTTCACCTTACCCAGCGCCCCCAGCGAATGCCAGACCCGCAAAATCAACTCCATCTACTACGCCACCGATGACCCGCTTCGCCCCAAATCCCACGACACCGGCATAGATGTTCGCGTCGGCGGTTCCCCCACCGGCGATCTCATGATCATCCAGGGACCGCTGGCCCTCGACTGGAACCGCCGCAAATGGGGGCTGCTGCCACGCATCGAAAGCGCCAACATTGCCGGGCATCATCCCCCCACTCCATCCCGTGTCGCGCTCTGGATCAAACAACGCATCAGTGTCATGGGAAAACCCGACTGGATTTTCATCAAAGTCCACACTCACGGTTGTCAGGAAGCCAACTTCCCCGTTGTCTTGGATGGGCGCCTCCATGAGGCTCTTCAACGCTACAATGACGGCCAGAAGTTCATTCTCCACTACGTCACCGCCCGCGAAACCTACAACCTCATCAAGGCCGCCGAAGCCTCTCAAACAGGAGACCCCAATCAGTTCCGTGACTTTCTCCTCCCTCCGCCAGCCGTTCGCGGCTCAAGTCATTGAGACGCGCTCCAACTGTTGACTTCGGTGAATCGCAACGACAGGAGAATCCGTCGCTCACATCCTGGATGATCGGGCTTTGGCCCGCAATTGACGGTACCGGGTGTCGAGAGCCGTGCCGCAGCGGCAGGTCAACAGCGTCCGGACAAGCATCCGGTTGACCACCGATTGCGGGACCATGATACGCTTGTCGGCCTCGAGCGGGTTTGCCCGTCGCAACAACGAAATCGTTTCCAGCCCAATCCAGATCGGCCAGACACAGGCCAGCCGCAACCGCCAGAGCTTACCCGGTATCGCCAGGGTATATTGCCAACCGGCATCCAGATGCTCGATGGCCCGGTCGAGCCAAGAATGATAAAGCGATTGAATCTCCGGAAAGTTTCGCGCCTCCAATAACCGCCCCGGCTCTCGGACCGGCAGATAACAACGCCCAATCCGCAGATCGCGCGGCAGGTCGCGCAGGATGTTTACCAGTTGAAGCCCCTTGCCGAAGCGGATACCGAGTTCCTCCGTGCTGGCAGGATTCCACGCGGGCAAATGCGCCGCGCACATCCGGGTCCAAAATTCGCCCACACAACCCGCTACCAGATAGGTGTAACGGTCCAGTTCCGCGTCGTCGGCCAGCGCCGTCAACGTTCCAGGGAAGCGTTCCAGATCGAAAATCTGGCCGTTGATGATGGTTCGCCACAGATCGCCGATACGTTTCTGGTCGGCTTCGGGAAATGATCGCAACATCGCGCAGCACTCGTCGAGCCGCTGGAGCAGTTGCCGTTCCGCCGGCAACGCCTGATGTGCCGCCAGTTCACGCACCGCCCGGATTTCCCCATTCTGCATCTGCCGAAGAAGTTCAAGGCGTCGCTCGCGCGCCACGATTTCAGTATCCGCAATGGTATCCGTAGCGCGCGCCAACAAGTAGGCCAGCGAAATCGTCGGACGAATCTCCTTCGGCAAGACCCGCAACGTCAGATAGAACGATCGCGAGACCTCTTTCAGCAGCGGGCCAAGGAGCGCTTGTGGGGCGGCGGCGGTCACTTTCGTTCGTATGTCCCGACCAATTCCGCCTCCGCGAGCACGTGTCCTTTCATCGCTTCCAGCAGCTCTTTCTTGGTCGCCCGCGGCGGCAACGCCAGCACGGTATCAAGCGCATAGAGCTTGAAATGATAATGATGAACGCCGTGCCCCGGCGGTGGCATCGGCCCGTTGTAACCCAGGCGCGGCCAGCCGTTCATTCCCTGCCGCGCGCCGCCGAGCGACGCGACGGTCTCCGTCTTGGACACATTTTCCGGCAACTCCGTGGCGGTGGCGGGAATGTTCCAGATCAACCAGTGGTCCCAGACCTTTCCGGCAACGCTCATCGCGTCGGGATCGTCGCAGATCAACGCAAATGATTTCGTCCCCGACGGCGCTCCTTCCCACTTCAACGACGGCGACACATCGGCGCCTTCACCGGTGAACTTCGAGGGGATGCGCCCATTGTGTGGAAACGACGGGCTGGTCAGTTTCATGGTGGCCTCCTTTGCGACGGCAACCGCGGCCACACACAACGCCACGGCCACCGCATAACTTGTGTTCGCTTTCATCCGCTGCTACTTTACCGCCCACAAACGACATGGGCAACTCTCAAGACATCGCTGGTTTGTTGCAGGAACGAATCCTCGTGCTCGACGGCGCCATGGGCACGATGATCCAACAGCGCGGCCTGACCGCCGCCGACTTTGGCGGACCGCAATTCGAGGGATGTAACGAGCATCTCGTGCTGACCCGCCCCGACGTGATCGGCGACATCCACCGCCAATACATCGCTGCCGGTGCCGACATTATCGAGACCGACACCTTTGGCGCGACACCGCTGGTGCTGGGCGAATATGGCTTGGCCGACAAGTGCCGTGAGATCAACCTCGCCGCCGCCCGACTTGCCCGCGAAGCCGCCGGCGACAGGGCTTTCGTCGCTGGCTCGATGGGGCCGACGACCAAGGCCATCACCGTGACCGGCGGCGTGACGTTTCAACAGTTGGTAGAAAATTTCCAGGCGCAAGCGACGGCGCTGGTGGAAGGCGGCGTGGACTTGTTGCTGATTGAGACCTGTCAAGACACCCGCAATACCAAGGCGGCGCTGATTGGTATTCAGCAAGTCGGAGCGAACATCCCCGTCATCGTCTCCGGCACCATTGAACCCACCGGAACGATGCTCTGCGGACAGGCGGCCGACGCGTTTGTGGCCTCGTTGCAACACGCGAATTTGCTCGCCATCGGGTTGAACTGCGCGACCGGCCCCGAATTCATGACCGACCATCTCCGCACCATCCATGAGATGGCGTTGACCGCCGTTTCTTGTTACCCGAACGCAGGACTGCCGGATGAGGAAGGCCGCTATGGCGAGACGCCAACCTCGTTGGCCGCTTCGCTGGAGCGGTTCGTCAAAAACGGCTGGGTCAACATCCTCGGCGGCTGTTGCGGCACAACTCCCGCCCACATCAAAGCCATTGCTGAAATGGTCGCCGGGAAACCGCCGCGCCGACATCGCGGCCAACGACGAAGCTATTACTCCGGCATTGAACTGGTCGAGGCGTCCGACGAGACCCGTCCCCTGATCGTCGGCGAGCGGACCAACGAGGTTGGGTCCCGCGCCTTCAAACGCCTGATCACCGAGGAGAAATTCGAGGAGGCCACCGAGATCGCGCGGGCACAGGTCAAGAACGGCGCGCACATCATTGACATCAACCTCGAAAACACCGACCGCGACGAATTGGCCGATATTGACCGCTTCTACGAAAAGGTCATTCACAAGGTCAAAGTGCCCTTGATGATTGACTCCACCAACCCGGCGGCCATTGAACGGGCGTTGACCTGGTGTCTCGGCAAGGCCATCATCAACTCGATCAATTTCGAGGACGGCGAGGAAAAGTTTCACCGAGTGCTGCCGCTGGTAAAAAAATACGGCGCGGCCCTCATCATCGGCACCATTGACGAGGACAAACAACAGGCACAGGCCATCACACGCGAACGCAAACTCGCCATCGCGTTGCGCGCTCACCGGTATTGCACCGAGCGCGGCATCCCGGAAGAGGACCTGATCTTCGACCCGCTCACCTTCCCCTGCGCCAGCGGCGACGCCGCTTACCTGGGCAGCGCCGTCGAAACTGTCGAGGCCATCCGTCTGATCAAGGAACGGTTACCACGCAGCAAAACCATCCTCGGCATCAGCAATGTCAGCTTCGGCCTGCCGCCCGCTGCGCGTGAGGTCGTCAACTCCGTCATGCTCTACCACGCGACCAGGGCGGGACTGGACCTCGCCATCGTCAACGCCGAAAAACTGGAGCGTTACGCGAGCCTCCCGGAAATCGAGCGCAAACTCGCTGAAGATCTTCTGTTCCATTCGCCCGACCTCGACAGTTCTCAACGCGCCATCGCCGCCATCAACGAACATTTTCGTGAGGCCACCGTCCGCCAGAAACCGAAGACAACCGAGTTGCCGCTGGATGAGCGGCTGGCCCGTTACATCATCGAAGGCAGCAAGGACGGTCTTATCGCCGACCTCGACCTGAAGTTGAAGGAGGCCGCGCCGCTGGACATCATCAACGGCCCGCTCATGGCCGGCATGAACGAGGTGGGACGCCTGTTCAACCGCAACGAACTCATCGTCGCCGAAGTCCTTCAGAGCGCCGAAGCGATGAAAACCGCCGTGGCCCATCTGGAACAGTACATGGCTCACAGCGAAAGCGCGACCAAAGGCACAGTGCTTCTGGCCACCGTCAAGGGCGACGTCCACGACATCGGCAAAAATCTCGTCGAGATCATCCTCTCCAACAACGGTTACCGGGTGATCAACCTCGGCATCAAAGTTCCACCGGAAACATTGATCGAGGCGTACCGGCAACATCATCCCGACGCCATTGGTTTGAGCGGGTTACTGGTCAAAAGCGCCCAACAAATGGTCGTTACCGCCGCCGATCTCAAGACGGCCGGCATCACGGTCCCCTTGCTCGTCGGCGGCGCGGCGCTGAGCGCCAAGTTCACCGAAACCAGAATCGCTCCTGCCTACGACGGTCCCGTCGTTTACTGCAAAGACGCCATGAGCGGCCTGGCCGCCATGAACCGGCTCGCCGATCTCAAGCCGTCTGTAGGGCGCGCTAGCCTCAACGTGCCGTCGCCCACTGTCTCCGATTCCGATTCCGCACCCGCCACCCCCTCAACGCGCGTCCGCACCCTTCCGCCATTGCCTGTCCCCTATCCCGACCGAAAAATCATGGCCGTTCCGAACCTCACGGAACTCTGGATCTACATCAACCCCCAGATGCTCTACGGAAAACACCTTGGTTTCCGTGGCAACTTCGAGCGCGCGCTGGCCGAGCGCGACCCGAAGGCGCTGGAATTGAACGAGGCGGTCGAGGAAGTGAAAGATGCCGCCCGCCAGTTCATGAAGGTCAAAGCCGTCTGGCAGTTTTTCAATGCCGTCGCCGAAGGCAACACGATCAAACTGACGGGGCACACGTTTACGTTTCCGCGTCAACCCCGTCCCGACGGTCTCTGTCTGGCGGATTACCTTGCGCCCGGCGGCGATTCGCTGGCGATCTTTGTCGTCACCGCTGGCACGGGCATCCTCGAACGCGCCACCGAGTTCAAAGCGCGTGGCGAATTCCTGAAATCACATGTTTTGCAAGCGCTCGCGCTGGAGACCGCCGAGGCCGCTGCCGAATGGTTGCATCGGCGTCTGCGGGAAGACTGGGGGTTCCCCGACCCTGCCGACATGACGATGCTCGATCGTTTCCAGGCCCGTTACCGCGGCAAACGCTACAGTCCTGGTTACCCTGCCTGCCCGGCGTTGGAAGGCCAGGCGGACATCTTCAATTTGCTGCGCCCCGAAGAAATCGGTGTCCATCTCACCGAAGGTTTCATGATGGAACCGGAAGCCAGTGTCAGCGCCTTCGTGTTTCACCACCCGGACTGCGTGTACTTCGGCGTGGGAAATACTGTTTGACGGATACGGAAACGGGCGTATCTTGCTTTGGGAACTGAGAGAAAAGGCAAGCGAAACCGAGTAGCAAGCCGCTATAACTCTCAGTTCCCATCTTTTTTGTGCGGCGCGACCCCGTTTCAGGCCAGGGCGTGGCGAAGTTTGGCGGCGCGAATGGTGTTGGCCATGAGCATGGCGATGGTCATGGGGCCAACACCGCCGGGAACAGGAGTGATGAGACTGGCTTTCTCCTTTACGGTATCGAAGTCCACGTCGCCAACCAACCGATACCCCTTGGGCGAGGTTGCGTCGGCAACGCGGTTGATGCCGACATCTATAACAACGGCGCCGTCGCGCACCATTTCCGGTTTCACGAATCGGGCGACACCGATGGCAGCGATGAGGATGTCGGCGCTGCGACAGATGGCTGCAAGGTCTCGGCTCCGCGAGTGCGCCACGGTAACAGTAGCATTGGCGTTGCGCGCTTTTTGGGAGAGAATCAACGAGAGCGGGCGCCCAACAATGCGGCTTCGTCCCAGGACAACCACATGCGCGCCTTCGATGGCGACACCGCTGCGCGCCAGCAGTTCCTGCACGCCCGCCGGTGTGCAGGGGACAAATCCCGTGGGATCGCCAAGAGCGACCTTGCCGACGTTAAGCGGATGAAAACCGTCCACGTCTTTGCCGGGCGCAATGGCGGCAAATACGGCTTCTTCGGAGATTTGTTTCGGCGTGGGCGATTGAACGAGGATACCGTGGATGTTTTCCTGCTGGTTGAGGCGGGCGATGATGGCGAGCAGTTCGGCCTCGGTAGTGGCGGCGGGCAACGTGATTTTCTCGGAATACATGCCGAGACGAGCGCACATTTTGTCCTTGGAAGCCACGTAGGCCGCGCTGGCCGGGTCGTCGCCGACAAGGATCACAGCAAGGCCGGGGGTGAGGCCATGCTGCTGTTTGAGACGGCTGACCTCCGCGGCGTTTTCGAGGTTGATTTGTTCCGCGATCGCTTTGCCGTCAATCAGTTTTGCTGACATTGCCGACTCCTTACCAGACGAGTTCGATACGGTCCACGGCAATCACGGGGTACCGCTCGCCTTTCTTCCAACGGAGGTTTCCCAGAATGCGAACGTGTTTGCCCTCGAATTTGTCGAGGTCTTTTTGCGCCATGTCCAGGTAGGCAATCCGATACTGGCGACGCTCAACCATGATGGTCATCAATTCATACGGCGCGAGCGGTTTTTCGCCTTTCTCCTGGGGTTCAAACGACTGAAAGATACCGTCTTTGACCGTGTAGTACTCCAAGGTTTCCGTGGCGGGTTGCGGTGGCGCGGGCGGTGCCACAGGAGCACTGACCACAGGGGCGGTCACCGGCGGGGTGGCCACGGTCACCGGCGGGGCCTCGACAACCGGTGCGGCAACTGGCGGGGCTGGCGCAATCACAGGCGGCGCCACAGGGGGCGTCAACGGAACGGCTTCGAGATAATCGGTGGCGACCCAACCGAAGCAATCGGTCGTGGGTTTGATCTGCGTCCACTCGGCACCGGCCTTGACGACCTCGACCTTCTCACCTTTGGTCAGTTTGCCGACTTCCTTGAAGTTCATCCCCGGACCGGAACGGATATTAACAGCGTCACCACTTGCCTTCCCGTTGGCGATGAATTTGGATGAAACGTAGCATTTGGCGGAGGCAGGGAGGTGGACGCGTCCCCATTGTTGGGTTTTTCCGCCTTCGACCACCGATTTGGTTTCCAGCAGTTTCACTTCGTCGCCTTTCTTCAACTGCGCGACAACCTCGGCCGCGCGACTGGGACGAGCGCGAAGGTTCACGTTGTCGGCTTTGACGACGCGCAATTCACCAGCGCGCGCCGCGGTCCTTGTGGAAATCGGCGCAGCGCCCGAATCTCCACGCGCAGTGTTTGCCGCCAATAGAATGCCGAGCGCGATGCTAGTCATGCAACAAATGATGTACCTCTTCATCAGTCAAATACCTCCATTGTCCGGGTTTCAAACCTTCCAACACCAAATCACCGATGGCCACCCGCACCAGTCGCTGAACCGAATGCCCGACTGCTGCCAACATCCGCCGGATTTGCCGTTTTCTGCCTCCGTGGATGACCAACTCCAGTTCCGTTGTTCGATTGTCTCCGCGCAGAAACTGCACGCGGTCAGCCCTCAGACATTCGCCTTCGCTGACAACCCCCTTGAGTAATTGTGTGGTCGTCTCCGGGTTCCATGCTCCGGCGACTTCGACACGATACTTCTTTGGCCTTTTATAGCGAGGGTGCGTCAGTCGCAAGCTAAAATTGCCGTCATTGGTGAGTAACACCAACCCTTCCGAATCGCGGTCCAGACGCCCCACAGTGTACAACCGCGGCAGCGAGGGCGGCAAGAGGTCAAAAACTCGTTTTCGTCCGTGGGTATCCCGATTGGTGCAGAGGACACCGCGCGGTTTGTTGAAAACAAGATACACCTTGCGCTCGATGGCAACCGCCTTGGAGTCCACCGCCACGCGGTCGCGAACGGGATCCACCTTCGTGCCGAGTCTCGTGACGACCTGGCCGTTGACGGTAACACGGCCATTTTGGATGAGCAACTCACAGGCGCGTCGTGAGGCAATTCCTGCTTCCGCAAGGAATTTCTGAAGACGGACGGGCACGGCCCGCGCTCATTTATTCGGGTTTGGTCTTGGGCAAACCGAATACGCGCTGGCCTTCTTTGAAGCGTCCCTGCTTTTTGAGTAGCTCAACGCGCTCGAATCGCTTCAGCACGTTGCGGCGAGTTGTGATTTTGTTGGCCGATTTGAGGCTGGAATGCTGTGACATGGCAAAATCCTATTTTTGTGGTTGTTTCAGTTTTTCAATTCGTTCTTTGGCTTCTTTTGCGAACTCGGGATTTTTACCAGAAGCCAGGTATTTTTCAAAACACTTTATTGCCGTTGCGGGAGCAACCTCCTCGTAGAGAAGCCCTTGTTTGAAGTACACCAGATGATAATCGGGACGCAACTGCAGCGCCTTCTCATAGGCTTTTGCCGCCTTGTCGTATTCCTTCAGCCGACGGTAGGCATCGCCCATTCCGCTGTAAGCAAGCGCGTATTTTGGATCCTTATCCACCGCCTTTTTGTAGCAGACCAGTGCCGCCTCAAAATCCTTGTTGGCTGCGTAGATGTCCCCCATTGCATTGTTGTAGTATGGGACGGACGGATCCTCATCCAGAGCTTTCTGCAACATTTTCTTTGCCTCCGGCAATTTCCCCTGTGCCATGTACAACGTCCCCAGACTGTAGTAGGCATCTCCATTCCGTCGCCCAGCCTTTTCCTCCAAACGCACAAATGTTTCCAGATGCTTTTCCGCGGCGTCCAGTTGTCCGGTTTCCTTGAGCAACACCCCCAGATTGTGATGAGCGCGGCCAAAATTCGGGTCGGCAGCCAGGGCTTTCTCGTAGGCGGACTGCGCTTCTTTCCGCTCATTTCGATTGTCGTAACAAACCCCCAACTGCGTCCAGACATCTGGATCGTTGGGGCGAATCTCCAGGTATCGTTTGTAGTGAGCAATGGCCTCGTCCGTCTCGTTCAGCTTTTCGCACACGACAGCCAGATTATAGATGGCGTCCACGTGCCGCGGGAAAACCTTGATGGCCTTCTGGTACTCGACCTTGGCGCGCGCCAGCGAGTTTTTCTCGACGAACGAATTGCCGCGCAGCAGATATTCGTTGGCCTCCGCGATGGCTCGTTTGTCGGCCGCGCTCAACTCCTCTGCGCGAAGAACAACGGCTTCAAACACCAACAGAATGGCCCATACCACGATCGTTTTTTTCATTATTTTGCTCCTGATTTCTTCAGTGCTTCTTTTGCTTGCGCGACAACGCTGCTCTGAGGGAATTCACGCACCACCTGTTCCAGCGCCGCCCGTCCTTTCTCCACCTGTCGCACCGCCAAGCAGCTCAATCCGAGGCAGTATAACAGCTTGTCCTTCTGGGCAAAAGACGGCCAGCGCGCCAGCACCTGCTCGTAACAATAGGCAGCCTGCGCATGGCGTCCGCGACGCGCCAGTACCACACCGAGCGCAAACAACGCTTTGTCGGTACAATCATGCTGGTTGGCTTCGTCATACGCGATCACATTTCGCAGGTACGGTTCCGCCAGTTCCTCACGCCCTTCATCCAAAAACGTCTGCGCCACTTTCCAATTGACCTGTATATCCGAGGGATTCTGACGTGCCTGCTGTTGAAGTTCACGGAACGACGATGTTCCGCGCCGCACCTCCGCCAAGCGCGCCAGTAGGACGTCTTTTTCCACGATCCCTGCCACACGAGCGATTTCCGCACCCTGACGATCCAACCAGAGCAGGGTCGGCGCCCCACGGACATCGTAGCGAGTTGCCACTTGGGAAGCATTCGCCGCGTTGACCCGCACGCACACAAACTCCTGCGCCCGTTGGATGATGGTCCGGTCGTCCAAAATCCCTGTTTCAAAACGCCGACAAAGTTCCGCGCCAGGCACAAAAAAATAGGCCAGAACCGGCTTTGAGGTTTTCCGCGCCTCTTCCAGCGCAACATTCATGGAGTGCCACCACGATATATGCGACCGCAAATTCCCCAACGATTCCGTCGCGATCTCCCGCACCATTTCCGACGGGTCGTTTTTTGCCGCTGCCTCCAACCACGAAAGGACTTCTCGCCGTCCCGTTTGAGCCAGCGCGAGCACCGCCGACCAGCGCACCAGAGCGTTGTCGTCCTTGAGTCGGGCGCGCACCCGTTCCAGGTCCTCGTCGGAGTCGCTCACCCGCAGCAACCCGACCACTGCGATCTGTCTCATTTCCGGGTTCGCCGAGGTCAGCATGGCACGAAACTCGTGCTGGACGCGTTCGCCGCCGATATGCGCCAGTTGTTCCGCAGCCTCCGCCCGCATTTCCTCGCCGGCGCCGCGCAACTGTTTCATGAGTTCATCCACCTGATCGCCCCGTGCCTGGGGTGCGCCCAACAACGCCAAAGCCAAAGCCGCCACGGAAGCGCGCAACCAGCGCAGGTAACGCGGTTCTCCTTGTTTGATCGGCAGGAAGATAATTTCCGGCACTTGATAAGGATGTGCCGATCGGATCGCCTTTGTCAGCGCCGCGGTTTTGTCCTGAGTTGTCTTGATGAGCAACACGCACTCCGGGGTTTTCTCCAGTTTGCCCTGCCACCAATAATGCGATTCCGCTCCTGTCAGGATATTGACACACGCCGCCAGTTTGGGGCGCAGGATCGCCGCCGCCAGTTTTCGCGCCACGGTCTTTGACGGACAGGTTACCATTCCCAGCACACAACGTTTCATGAGACCTCCCCATCCACAATCGCCAACACCTCGGCCAACCGTCGGATCACAAATGTGGCGTTTTTCCCCCACTCCGGCACTATTCCGTCTGCCACCAACACCGCGCAGGGGGCGCCGGCGTTGTGCGCACACAACACATCCCATTTGTAATCGCCCACCATCAGCACCTCGGCGGGTGTCACTCCCCAGCGACGGGCAATGTTGCGAATCGGTTCGGGCGAAGGTTTGTACGGGCCGTCTTCGCGGCTGATGGCGATGTCAAACGTCAAACCCAATCTCCGACAAACCAGGTCAACCGACCGCCGCGAGTTGCGCGTCAACAAGGCCGTTGGCAGGCGTCGTTGCCGCAGTCCGCGCAACACGGTTCGCGCCCCGCGATTAAGTTTTGTGCGTGCCGCCGCGATTTTTTCGTATTTGAGGATGATCTGGTGGATGCGTTCGCGTTCCGCGCCCTGCGCGCAGGCCAGGTAATCCAACAGGTCAACGTCCCCGACGTTTGCCTCCGCCTTGATGGCGGCGAAGTCAAAGCACATGGTTGTGAGCGTGCCGTCCATGTCGAAAATGACGCCCCGAATGGCCATAGATCAAAGACGGATGGGCTATTTCTCCGCGCTGTTTTCGAGCAACTGCCAGAACTTCGGGTTTTCCTGGAGGAGTTGGTCCTCGGAAATGGGCAGTTTGCTGCGAAAGAAGAAATCTTTGAGCGTGTTTTTGTGGAGGATACAGACCACGCGGATCAGGTCCTCCTGTTTCTCGAAGTAAATGCGGTAATCTTTCACACGATAGCGGTAAATGCGCTTCCCGCCGCGGGTCAACTGGCCAAACTTCTCATCGGCCCGTTCAAAATCGCCCGGCAACACGTGGAACCCATCAATGAGTTCAATCTGAAGCGGACGCGGCATGGCCGCCAATTCTTTTGCGCTGAGAGGACTGAAAATAATCTGGAGCATGGGAGGGAGCATAGCGCAAGCTCATCGCGGCGCAAGACAAGACTTTGCCCGATCCGGTCGGTCAGTAATCAAGCCGTCCACACCCCACGCGGCCAGTCGTTGCATATCGGCGGGACGATTCACCGTCCACACAAACAACTTCCAGCCGCGCCGATGAACCCCGGTCACATCGCTGCGCGAACGCACCAGGCGGCGGCTTGCGCCCAGCCCCGAAATGCGCAACGGCAGGTGGCGCGGCCATTGTTTTGCGATGACCAAAAACCGCCGGATGCGTGGATTCGCCGCCGCCAGCAACTGCATTCGCCGCACCGAGAGAGAAAAGACAATGACCTCGGTTTCCATGTGGCAGCGCTCGATCAGGGCAGCCACCTTCCGTGGGTCGGCGCGTTTGATTTCAATTAACACACGCGCTTTCCCGCGACAAGCCAGCAACACCTCCCGCAAAGTTGGGATCGGAGGGGCCAGGCGTTTCAGTTCTGCCAGAGTTTTCGCCCGCAGGCGCCCCCTGACGCCGCAGATTCGTTCCAAACCGTAATCGTGAAACACCACCAACTGTCCGTCCTTGCTTTCATGCACATCCACTTCCACAAAGTCCACTCCCAGTCGCAGAGCGGCTCGGATGGCTGGCATGGTATTCTCCGTGTATTTTCCGCTAAACCCGCGGTGTGCAATGATGGCAATTCGTGATTTCATGTCGTTGTATGGGCGGTCACCGTAACAAAGGGGTAAGGCTTTGTCGCGCCCAAACAACGATACCCGTTGGCGCGGCACACAACCGCGTGCGGTATCTTGTGTGTTGTCGCCAAATCTCCACCGGTGAATCTCAAACCGCCTTGCTCATCTCCCGGCGACGGTAAGCGCCTGCCGCCGACCATGTTCCCGTCAATGAACGCGTCCCCGACACCGGCGCGGCTGTACGGTTCCTCATCAAAGACATGTATTCCGCCCCCCCATCACGCGTTTCGTTGTCAGAACGTGACGGTGTCGGCTGAAACTTTCATAGTGGTTTTAGAACTGTCGCAACGACAAGGTGAGCCGTTGTTGAAAGATCCATCCAATCCTTTGAGTTTGTTTAGAACAGGCTTTTACCGATCCGAAGAGTCGGATCATGAAGGTTAGTGGGATTTATTTTGAGCAGTCGTGCCGCCGGTGGTGTCATCGCAGGAGCGGCGCAGGCGCCAGTGGTCAATGCAATGGCACACCCTGTGCCAAGCGATAACACAGCCCAAAACCGGAGGGATTGATGCCCACGAGTCGCAGAACTCACCGTTTGTCAAAAACTCATCGTCGTAAGCCCAATGCGGTAAAACCGCAACCCAAAGGAGAAACGGACTCCGCCGCGTCCGCTGTTCCATCGCACGTTCCCCTTGCCGTTGGCACGACGATGCATGGCGATTTAAGCTGTTCACCGGATCTACGCATTTTTGTCATATCTTGCGCTGAAAGAGCACTACAAGTTGATAGCGTGTATATGTGTTTGTCAGTGGCGTCTGCTGACCTCTGACCTGCTGACAACACAGTTGACCGACGGGGAAATCGGTGGTTTGATGGCCGTCATGCGTTACTTCCTCATCATTGTCTCCCTGTTGCTGGCGCTGGTCACGCAGGCATCTGACCCCATTGTTCTCTGGCCCAAAGGCGCTCCGGGCGAAACCGGCGAGATCGGCGAAGAACACGACACCACCAAACCCAACGGCAACCTCGTCGCCGGCCAACGGGTCATCCGCCTCGGTAACGTCAGCCGTCCCACCATCACCGTGTACGCGCCGCCTGCCGACAAGAACACCGGTACCGCTGTGTTGGTTTGTCCCGGCGGCGGTTACAGCATTCTCGCGCTTGACCTCGAAGGTACCGAGGTTTGTGAGTGGCTCAACTCCATCGGCGTCACCGGCGTGCTGCTGAAATATCGCGTCCCCAAACGCAAGGGCGACGAGAAACATCTTCTACCGCTGGCCGATGCGCAGCGGGCGATGCGGTTGTTGCGCGCCCACGCCGCGCAATGGAACATCCACCCGCAACGCATCGGCGTCCTCGGTTTCTCTGCTGGCGGGCATCTGGCCGCCAACCTCAGCAATAATTACGACGAGAAAACCTACGAGCCGGTGGACGAGGCTGACTCGCTCAGCGCGCGTCCCGATTTTGCCTTGCCGATTTATCCGGCCTATTTGACCCTGAAAAACGAGAACGACAAACTCGCGCCGGAATTGAAAGTGACATCCCATACCCCGCCGACTTTTCTGGTTCAGACACAGGATGACGGTATTCGTGTGGAAAACTCCCTCTTCTATTATCTCGCCCTGAAACAGGCGAAGGTACCCGTCGAGATGCACCTCTATCCGAGCGGTGGACACGGCTATGGATTGCGTCCCACCGACCGATTGGTCACGACCTGGCCCAAACGCGCCGAGGACTGGATGCGCAGTCTCGGATTGCTCGGCACGAAGAACTGATTACGGCGTTTCGGCGGGTGTGACACTGATCCGCCTGCGTCGTGACATTGGCTCTGGCGAAATGAGGAGGCAGGCGAACGGGCGGATCATTGGATTTTCTTGTATTCGGCCACGTAACGATCGGCGCCGACCTTGAAGAAGGTGACCTGATACTGGATTTTGCCAAGAATAACCGTGTTCGCCTGTTCGTGCAGACCGACGATGAACAGGTTGGGTTGCTGTCCAAATGACGGGTCTTTGATTTGGACCTTGTCGTCGGCGGGTTTGAACATCGGTCCGGTACGTTTTTCGAAATTCCAGTTACCATTGGGTTTGAACTGTCCGACTTCGGGCAGGGCAAAGCCCGTCTTGCGCACCTCCACCAGTCCGTGACCTTTGGGGTATGGCTCCACTTTCAGCCAGTAACAATTACCTGCCTCGACACTGGAAAGCTCCATGCGGGCAAACTTCTCCGAGATGAACAACACGCGATATTGCGTCCCGCTCGGAGCGCGGATGCTGATTTTCCCCATCATATCGGTCTGATAACGAACATATTCCTGTGTTCCTTTTTCCTGGCAGATGACTTCCGCGTCTTTCACGGGTAACCCGCGATCGGTCACCATCACCCACACATAACCTGGCGGCGGTTTCAGCGTTGGATGAATCATCGCCGTCTCGGTCGCAGAAACGGCAGCGGGCGTGTGGGGGGCGGTTGTTTCATCGAGAACAACGGTTCGGCGAACCTGTTCTTGTTCCTTCTGAACTTCGAGGGCGGCGGCGATTTGATCCTGTCGAGTGTACATGCGTTTGAGGTTTTCCAACTCGTCGAGATACGCTTTGGTGTGTTTGATGAACTGAGCCTCTCGCGCCTGTTCCAGTTGAGTGTAGATTTCCAAGTAGCTGCGCTGTTGCGCGGTCAACGCCGGTGGAAATGGCGCCATGTCGTTGGCGGTTACCACCTGCTGTTTCTTAAAGCGCTCGATCTCGTTGCGAACAGCCAGGAGGCTGTTCAGTTCGCCTTTTGTTTTGAACTGGGTATCAAGCGTTTCGAGGGCGCGGAGATAATCTTGATTGAGGTTTGACAGGCGGGCGTTTGTCTCGCGCTCCACCTGGGCTGTTCGCTCCTGGTAGGCTGCTTTCGCCCTGGCCAGCAATTCTGGCGTCGGCACGGCAAACAGGTTCGACACCGCCCAAACGCCAAGCGTCAGAAGGCACATTTTCGCAATCGCCATGCTGGTTCTTATACCCTTCTTTCTTTTCCGGGGCAAACCTGTTATCGTCCACTTCATGAAAACCACCCCCTTTTCCCTCGTTGTCGTCACGGCGTTGCTCGCCGCCTGTGCCACCATGCCGTCAACCCACTCTTTCCGCGGCGTACCGGGCCTGCAACTGTACAGTTTGCGCGATGACTTCAAAAAAGATGTCCCCGGCACGCTTGCGAAGGTCAAATCGCTCGGATTTCGCGAGGTCGAACTGGCCGGCACCTATAACCTCAAGCCCGCCGAGTTCAGGAAACTACTCGATGCGCACGGCCTGGTTCCCATCGCCGGGCATTTCCCGTACGAGCGTCTTCGGGACGACCCGGAGGGCGTGGCGCAAGAGGCAAAAGAGCTTGGCCTGAAATACGCCGGTTGCGCATGGATTCCGCACAAGGGCGGATTTGACGAGAAACAATGCCGAGACGCCGCCGCGGTGTTCAACCGGGCAGGCACCGTCCTTGCCGGGCATGGCATCAAGTTTTTCTATCATGTCCACGGTTATGAGTTTGCCCCGTACGGGGACGGCACGGTTTTCGATCTGCTCATGTCTCTTACTGATCCGAAGACCGTTTCCTACGAGATGGACATTCTCTGGGTCGTTTTTCCCGGCCAGGACCCCGTGAAACTCTTCGAGAAATACGGTTCCCGCTGGGAACTCGTTCACCTCAAGGACCTCAAGAAAGGTGTTTCCACCGGCTCGCTCAGCGGCAGTACCGATGTCCGCAACGACGTAGCCCTCGGCACCGGACAGGTGGATTACCCCGCCGTCTTGCAAGCCGCCCACAAAGCCGACGTGAAATATTATTTTATCGAAGACGAGTCTCCTTCGGTACACGAACAACTTCCGCAAAGCCTGAAGTTCCTGCGCGAAGTGCGGTGGTAAAAACTACCGCGCGCTGAGACCGGCCCGCCAGAGGCTATCCCAGTAACGGCGCTCGGCTTCGTACACGTCGAGCGATTCCCGGTCCGGGTCCAGCGACGGTGGAAGGATGCCGTAGCGTTTCATTTCACGGACCCAGTCGCGTCGCGGACGGAATCCCGGCATGTCAAAGCGTTTGATCTGGTTGAGATGGTCGCGCCCGGCAACGCACATTGCCAGCAGTTTTTGGTAATCGGGATCGGTTGTATCGGCAAACACTGGCGCGCCGTTTGTCCGACATATCCCCCACCCACCGCTGGTCTCCGACAGGGGGGCCAACAGAAGGATGGATTTTTCCGGGCGTGTGAGATTGAAGACGATGTGGCGGCTGGTATTCAGGCGCGGGTCTTTCATGTCGGGCTGCCAGAACGAGACGCCGCGTTCATCCGAGAGGGAGCGCGGTAACAATCGTGACGGTTCCTTGTGGCAGCCGGTGCAACGACGGCCCATCACCTCCGCCCCGGCGCAGGTGGTCGGCCAATCGGTGTCCACATTGACCTGCTGGTTTTGCTGGTAACCGCCGATCACACCGCAACCGAGCGCAGCATAGGTGCCCGGATAGGCAGCCCCGGTGTCAATCCAAAGACGAAGAATCTTTTTCTGTTGGTCGGTCGCGACGACGCCGTGGTGGCTGCCGTTCAATTTTTGGAAAATCCGGCTGGCGCCGGATCCGAGCGCGCGTGGCGGGTAGTTGCTGGCGGGTTTGTTGCGGCCATCGGAGAAAAGGCGGGCAATGGTCATCATGTAGTAACTGTGACTGAACATCGGACCGCGGTCGCCACTGAGGATGAGACGTCCCGCGCGGGGGCCGCCGTCGGCCGTTTTTTCGTAGCCGTGGCAACGAACACAAAGGGCGTCAAGCACGGGCTGGACATCGCGGGGAAAATCCAACAGGTCGGGCGCGCCCGTGATCGGTTCAATTGGACTCGGCGCGCGACGGGCGGCGAGGGGACGACGCGTGGCGTCCACAGGACGGGCCGTGGCGCGATGTTCGTGGCAGCCGGTGCAACCAAGGGTTTCGCCGGGCTGGACGGTGGTGAAACTCTGCATCCGTTTGACGGCCATGTCCTGATCGTCGAGCGCAACGAAGAAAATGCTTTTCATGGCGGGCGCTTCGAAATAGGCGGAGCCGTCGGGTTCCACCGGTACGGTGCCGAGCACGCGCTCCAGTGAGAACGTGCCGGAATAACTAAGCGGGTCCATGCCGCCGGTGTAGTTGATGGGTTTGGGGAGTGCTTCGAGGACGAGGAGTTTTTTGATTTCACCGGGTTTGACCCCTGCCATGTTTCGTCCGTAATAGACATTGTCGAGCAGGTAGGCACCCGTGCTGGCGCCGGTCTCAATACGCGATGGCAGGAGTGGTTCACGCGGGCGCGGTATGAGCGGACGCGGTTCGTGCAGCCAGCAGCCCTCAAACTCCGGGGGTAACGTGAATAGCGTGACGTTTTCGCCTTTGCCGTTGAACAGGCGCAATCGCCGGTCCTGTGCCACCATGAAGGCGTCCTCGGAAAACGCCCACGGATCGCGGCAATCGGCCGTGCGGCTAATGTTGCGAATTTGGTCGAGTTGATCGGGACCGAGTTTGGGGCTGACGGTGGCAAGGTAGCCGGCGTGCTCTCGCGCGCCGTGGCCGGGGGAGTTGATGAAGACGACCCGATCGGTGTTCGGGATGGGTTTTGCGTCAATATAGAGGCCGCCGGGGTGAAAGTTACCGAAAAAGACGGTCTGAGCGGTTCCATCGGGATTCATGGTCCAGAGGTGATGATAGTGGACCTGGCTGCGGTCCACGTACTCCCAGCGCATGTACAGGATGCGTCCGTCGGGCAACACCCACGGCGTGTTGTCGTGTTCGAGATTGGCGGAAAGTTGGCGGATGTTTTTGCCAGCCGCGTCGCATCGAAAGATGTTGCCGACCTGCGTCAGCCAGCAATTGACCCAGCGGCGACCGCGGGCGGAAACGAAGACAATGCCGCCGTCGGGCAACCAGCTCGGCTCATAGTCGTCGTAAATGCCGTCGGTGAGTTGGCGAAGATTTTTTCCGTCGCTGTCAATCGTGTAGAGGTGATACGGGTCGGTGCCGCCCTTGCGATAGGAAAAGACGATGGTGCGCCCATCGTAATGCACGGCGGGATCGCGCACCGCGCCTTCGAGGTCTTCGAGCAACACGGTGAGTTTGCCCGTCTTCAGGTTCAGTTTGCAAAGGCGCCCGCCTTTTCCGTAGGTTTTGCTGTTCTCGTCGAAGGCGTAATAGCCGAAGTTGGCATACCAGTGACCGTCGGAAAAGAGGGTCCGCGTCGCAAAGATCACTTCTTCGACGCCCGCCAGGGGGCCGGCGAGAAACTCCGCCAGCAATTCCGGACGCTCCTGTTTTACGGACAACGGTTTGTTGTCCGGGCCGAGATACAGGTAATCGTACATCACCCAACTGCCATCGAGCAGTGTAATCGCAAGCGTGTTCTGGCCGGGCTTGAGCGCCCCCGTTGGAAGAGCAAAGACCAGCGTGGACGGTTTGCCGGGCGCGCGTGGATCGCCGGAGCCGTTGCCCGAACCGCGCGTTAGGCGTTTACGGGCAAACTCTGTTCCGTTGACGGACAACACCATCTCCGGCGGCGTCCAGACATCGAGCAGGCCGATGATGAAGAACTGTGGTTTTGACGGAAGCGCGGCAAGATTGAACTTGATCGTAAAAGTATGCGGTTTGCCGCCCGCCCATTTGTCATGGGAACTCGGATGAATGTACGGCCAGGCCGAGAGCGAGTCCTTGCCCACGGTAAACACCACGGGGCCGGTGTACGTCGTTGCGTAAGCAGGCCAGCGTTTGTCGGCGAGACCAAATTCCGCCGCGGATTCATCAGGTTTGCCGATGAGAAACAATTGTGCCTGTGCGCTGACACAGGCCAGCAACAAGAGAAATCCGATTCGGTAAGGCATGTTTGGACGTTGTACTGACGTGACAACGAAGATTTTATTCTATCCAAGCAACCGAAACAACTCCGCAACATACCAATTCGGGAACGCGGGCCATCCGTCCCCGTGGACTGCGAGGATACGATTGGCCGCTGGGAACCTTCAGGCCGACCGTCATGTCCACTGTCACATCCGTCCCCCACTCCACCCTATCGCGCACGACAATCTCCATTATCGAAACTCGTTCGTTCTCCTCGCGGATTTTACCGGGCTTGTGGCGCCACCAAGTCTCACCATTGACAACGAACACGCTCACCACCTCGATGCCCTTCGGCAGGCACCGCGACTCAACCGTCTGCACAATGCCAGCGTAAAAGACCGCAACGGCACGGAGACATCCACCAAGGGCACAGCTCGCCACGAACCAGCGGAAGCACCTTTACAGTCACCTCTGACTTCCGCTCAAGATACGTTACGCGACGAGCCGAGCGCCATGTTGGTTCCATCGGATTGTTGGACGCTCGCGCGCCCCATGAACTCCTGCTTCACGTCCTCTCTTCTCAGGCCACAAACAAGCCAGAACAAAAGCGGAGTCACAATAAGCAAGGCAACCACCCATCGGGAGTCGGAACCGCCCTCAAAAAAAAGACACTCGCGGGCAACTACAAAGAAGAAAAACCGAGCTAGAAATGTTCCGGTTTACTTGACGGCAGCCCAGACGCGGTGAACGTCGTCGTGTTCTTCGAGGGACTGAAGGAATTCGCCGACTTCAGTGCGTTGTTCGGGAGTCAGTTCTGGATAGCTTTTCGGCAGGAACCCGAGTTCGCTGGTCACCACGGTCCAACCGTTTTTTGAAAGCCAGACCGAAACGGAATGCACAGCGGTGCGGTCGGTAATGAACCGCGCACCGGCGACGTCGCGGGGAATGTCGTCATTCTGGTCGTGAGTAAGCGGCTCGACCTCGTTCGCGCCGGCTTCGATCGCGGCGGCTTCGCGGTCCACTTTGAGGTCGGGGTGATACGCTTCGACGATGCCAACGTGATCAAAGAGGAAACGGTTGCTGCCCGTGGCGCCGAGTTGGCCTTTGCGGAAAAGAACGCGAATTTCGGGAGCCGTACGGTTAGGGTTATCCGTGTAGGCTTCGACGATGACGGGCACCTTGTGAGGGGCGTATCCCTCGAAGGTGATGTGTTCCATTTCCGTTTTTTCCTGACCGACGCCGGCACCTTTTTTGATGGCGCGCTCAATAACGTCGCGGGAGACGCTTTCTTTGCGGGCTTTTTCGACGGCAGCGGCCAGGCGGGCGTTGAGTGAGGGGTCGGGGCCGCCCATTTTGGCGGCGACCATGATTTCTTTGACGAGTTTGCTGGTCGCCTGCGACTTTTTGAGGGAGGCGACTTCACGTTTGGCTTGCAACCATTGTCGGCCCATAAGGGTTACTTATCTATTTGTTTGAGGGTTGGAAGGTTGCTGACGGGGCTGAGATCAAGGCTGGGTGAACAGCCGGAGACGCCGAGATATTCCAGTGGCGCCGTGCCCAACGCTTTGAGACTGCGAACGTTGACACAACCGTTGAGGGAAAGCTCCTTCAGCGGCGCGCCGACCAAGGGCATCAGGTCCGCGACGGCGGTGTTGTCGAGGTTGAGTTGTTCCAGCGGCATCCCTTGCAACGGCGAGATGTCGCGAAGCCGAACACAACCGGCAAGATTCAACGACTTGATTGGCAACCCCGCCAGTGGAGACAGATCCACGAGGTTTTCGTTGCGACGCAGGCTCAGGACGATGCCGTCGCTTTCCAGCGAGGCCTTGAAACGCAGGGGGCCGGGGTTGGCAGCCTTGAGTTTTTCGATGGCCTTGTCAAAGGCGTCGGCATCTACGCGGACCACGGTTCGAGCAAGCGTTCCCACCTCGGCGAACGCCACGAGGACATCCTGATGTTGTTTCGCCCAGTCGGTTTTGCCGTAGTGGGTCCAATACGTTTGAATGTCGCGTTGAATCTGCGCTTTGACTTCTTCGCTGACTTTGGCGCGACGGATCAGGGTCGGCAACAGAGACGGGTCTTGTTCCGCCAGGCTCGGTCCCACCAGTTTCAGCAACGCATTGTAGGCGGTCTGCGCCGCCGCTTCGGCAGCAGCTTTTTCCCTGGCAGCCGCAGCGGCCTGCAATTCGCGGATACGGTTGGCCAGCAAAATGCCCAACGGATGGGCGGTCTGCTGGAAAGTTTCCCGCGCCTTATCCAGCGCCTTGCTCTGGCAAATCAGCAGCCCGCGCATCAGTTCCTGCTCAATGGATTTCTCCGTCAACCGCCGCATCCACTCGTCCAACGTGAGGTCGGAGACGCGGTAATTGACCACGGCAAACCCGGCCTCCTCTCCCCCCACTCCCAGTTTCTTTTTCAACTGGACGCGTCCCTCTTCCACGCCGAGCACCTCACCCTTGTCAGGACCGTTCCGCGTGGAAAGAGTCACCTCCTTGCCGGTCTGGCGTTTGAACGATTCCAAAATCACTTCCGGCATCGCCGCGACTTTCTGAGCCATTTCCGTAATCGGCTTGAAGTCGGACACAACGCTCAGCGTCGTATCGCCCTCGCTGGCGCTGAGACGACGTTGGACCGCCGTCAGGTCCAACCGCAATAATTCGTCCGCCAGCCCCTCCGCAAAGGCTTTGAATTTCCCGGCAAAAACGTCCTTTTTTTCCTTTTCCTGGCGCAGTTGTTCGGCCAACGCGGTTCGTTCCGCCAGGGTCTCGGCACGGAAGCGGCCTGTGTAATTTCGTAACATCTCGATCGCCTCGTCAATTTTGCCCTCGGCGACCAGGCGATCTACTTCCGCCTTCAATTGTTTGCGAAACTCGGCCAGCGCCACTTCGACCATGGCTTTGAGGCGCTGAACCTCGACAGCCGCTCGGTCGGCCCACACGGTACCGGCGCCATCCTGTTGGACCTGCTCGAACCGTTGGATGGCGCCCGCGAAGTCATCGGGATGATTCCGCTCAAACAACCGGGCGGCGTTGAAACGCTTTTGAAGCACGGCCAAGCGGTCATCCTCATTCTTCGTGGGCGGCATGGGTGGCAACGGGGCCGGTGTTGTTTCGGTCTCCGCTGGCACATTCGTGACGGTCGTGGGTGTTGGTGACGACGGTTGGATGCCGCTCCAGTGCAACACGGTTCGGACCCAGTTTTTGAATCCGCCGTGAAGCTGGTAAACCCCGATGATGTTAATCATCAGCACAGCGACGAATGCCAGCGTCCAAAAGACAAACGAGCGTTTCGAGTGTGGTTTCGGAGGCGGTGTCGGCTCGGTTTTGGGAAGCGTTCGCGCCAGCGGCATCACGCCGGTGGACGGTCCCGGCGTGCGTCCCAACACGGACTCGCCCGGAGTCAGGGCGGGGCGAAGCGGTTTGCCGCTTTTGCGGACGCGATTGATATCCTTTAGGAGGGACTCCCAATCGGGATACCGTTTCGACGGATCGCGGGCCAGCATGATCTCCAAGAGGACCACGCAGCCGGGCGAGACATGAATGCCGAGGGTGCGCGGGTCGGGCAACGTCTCGGTGTCAAGCTTGTGAAGCGTCTCCGCCGGGGTCGGCGCGTCAAACGGGATTCGTCCCGTGAGCATGTGGTACATCGTCATTCCCAGCGAGAACATGTCAGACCGAAAATCCAGATGAGCGGCATTGAGGGATTGTTCGGGGCTGACGTAGTTGGGCGTGCCGAACGCTTCGGCGGGCGTCGCGCTGGCCGTGGATTCCGTGAGCAACTTCGACAATCCCATGTCCATCAGGTGCGGTTTGCCGGCCCGGTCAAGCATGATGTTGCCGGGTTTCACGTCGCAATGAATCAGGCGATGCGACTCCCATGCCGACGACAAGGCGCTTCCCAATTCGTGCGCGACCTCCAGTACTTTCGCTTCCGGCATCGCACCGTCGCGGTTGAGCTTTTCGTCGAGCGTTTCGCCGTCAATGTAGGCCATCGCAAGGAAATAAACCCCGTTGTCTTCGCCGGCCTCATAGACGGTCACCAGGTTCGGATGTTGCAGTTTCGCCGCCGTTCGGACTTCCGCCAGAAATCGGCTCACGGTCTCCGGGTCCGATTTGAAATGCGGCGGCAACACTTTCAACGCCACGTCGCGTCCGAGCGAAAGTTGTTCGGCCAGATAGACCTCGCCCATTCCGCCGCGGGCGATCAATTTTTTGATGCGAAATCCGCCGATGGTCACGCCGGGGCCGATTCGCACGGGCGGCACCTTCAGGGCGGCGTTGCAACGAGGACACACCACGGCCTGTCCGGTGGACTGGGCATCGGCCTCCAGCACTGTCGAACATTTCCCGCATGCAAACGATATTTTCATGCTGATTGTTAGCTGTCGAGTTAGCCCGAAACCGTTGACCAGGTCAAGACTGTTCCCCCGTGAGTTGGATTTTTGACGGTCTCGTCATGCGCATACGCTCAGCTAGCGATTCTACCATCGGCGATCTCAAGAACGCGCTGGCCTCGTTTGGCAATGTGTTCGTCGTGGGTCACCAGAATCATCGTCGTGTTGTGCTCGGCGTGCAGTCGCCAGAGAAGATCGAGAATGGCCTCACTGGTCTTGGAATCGAGGTTACCGGTCGGCTCGTCGGCCAACAACAACGTCGGCTGGTTGATCAGCGCGCGGGCAATGGCCACGCGTTGTTGTTCGCCGCCGCTGAGTTCGGCGGGACGATGTTCGAGGCGGTCGCCGAGACCGACGGCCTCCAACAGCGCGGCGCCGCGCGCGCGCAGGTCATCAGTGCGACGCCCACCCAACAGGCCGGGCAGACAGACGTTTTCAAGGGCGTCGAGTTCGGGCAGCAAATTGTAGGATTGAAAGACAAAACCGATGCGGTCATTGCGGATTCGGGTTCGTTCTGCCGGGCGACGCTGGAACAACGAGATTCCTTCCAGGACAACCGTGCCGTCAGTGGGGGCGTCCAGCCCGCCGAGCAGGTGCAGCAACGTGCTTTTGCCGGCGCCGGAAGCGCCAACGATAACAACAACCTCGCCGTGACGGACATGGAGGTTGATGCCTTGAAGGACCGGCACGTCGCGTTTGCCCATCGTGTAGGACTTCTTCAGGTTGCGGGCGACGAGGATTGGCTCATTCATGACGGAGCGCCTCTACGGGTTCGAGACGGGCCGCCCAGAGCGCGGGAATCAGCCCTCCAAGCGTGCAAATGACCAGTGCCGAGACGGTGATGGTGAGCGCATCGCGAACGTCCAGATGAGCCGGGATGCGGGCGAAGTTGTAAATCTCGCGCGGAAACACTTCGATACCGAGTACGCGGGAGAGAAAATCCTGGATTGGAGTCAGATTGTGAATGGTCAGCAACCCCAACGACAGACCGACCACCACGCCAAACACGCCGACGATAAAGCCCTGGACGAGCACCAACCGCGAGATTTGGCCCGCCGTGGCGCCGAGCGCCTTGAGGACGCCGATCTCCTTGGTTTTCTGCACGGTCGAAGTGATGAGCGTGCTCATGATGCAAAACGCCGCCACCACCACCAGCAACAGCAGAATGAAGAACATCGTGGTCTTTTCGACCTGGATGGCACCGAGAATCCGCTGGTTCTGTTCCGCCCAGGTCTGGGCACGCAGCCCGGCGGGGAGCGTTCGATTCAGACGGTCCGCCACCTCCTTGGCGCCTGCAAACGGATCGTCGGTTGTCAGTTCAATGCCGTGCACTTTGTCGTTGAGATTGTACAGTTCCTGCGCGGTCTCCAACGAGGTAAAGATCAGGCCGACATCATACTCGAACATCCCGGAGTCGAAGATGCCCGTCACGGTCAGTTCCATTGGCAGATAAACCTCTTCGCCCTTCTTCTCGATGTTGCGGGGCGAATAAACCGTGATCTTGTCGCCGAGATAAATGCCGTACTGCGCCGACATTTCGCGTCCGATGACAACCTTTTCGCCGTCGAGATCGAGTTTACCCCGGCCCGCCTCGATGTACTCGCCGAGTTTGCTAACCTGCAGTTCGCGCCGCGGGTCAATCCCTTTCAGGTACGGCGTGGCCACGCGATGGTTGAACTCCACCAACACCAGCCCCATCACGAAGGGCGCCGCCGCCTTCACCCGAGGCTCTTTCAGCAACGATTGCGTCAACGTCTCGCTGTCGGAGATCAACCCGCCCGTCACCGTCAAATGAGCGTGCATGCCCATCAGTTTGCCGCGCAGTTCGCGGTCAAACCCGCTCATCACCGAGATGACCACGATCAACGCCCAGACGCCGATGATGACGCCCGCCAACGAGATCAGGGTAATGACCGACACGAACGTCCGTTTCGGTTTCAGATACCGAAATCCGAGAAACAGTTCAAAAGGCAATCGCGTCATGCGTGGGGCCGCAGCAGCGGGAACAGGATGACGTCGCGGATGCTTTCCACGCCGGTCAGCATCATCACCAGACGGTCAATACCGATTCCCATGCCCCCGGCGGGCGGCATGCCGTGTTCGAGCGCGGTGAGGAAATCTTCGTCCAGTTTCTCGGCGTGCCCCGCGGCCTGGTGTAGGAGACGCTCACGTTGGACAACGGGATCGTTCAATTCGGAGTATGCCGGAGCGATCTCCTGGCCGTTGATGACGCACTCGAAAACGTCCACCACGGACGGGTTCTGCTTGTTCTGTTTGGCCAGCACAACGATCTCGGTGGGCAGATGCGTCACAAAGGTCGGGTTCAACAACGTCGGTTCAATGACCTTCTCGTACACCGCGTTGCTGACCTCGTAATCGGGCGCGTGCGGCGGGAATTCCACCCCCATCTGGACGGCGCGCGCCTTGCGTTCCTCGGGCGAAACCTGGAACCAATCCTTGCCGAGCCGTTCTTCCAGCAGATCGCGGTAGGCAATCCGCTTCCACGGCGGCCGCAGGTCAATCTCCTGTCCGTCGTAGCGTCGAACGACGAGCGTGTCGAGAACGTTCTCCGCCACCGAGACAATCAATCCCTGCAACAAATCCATCATCGTCTCGTAATCGCCATATGCCTGATACACCTCCAGCATCGTGAATTCGGGGTTGTGGCGTCGAGAGATGCCTTCATTGCGGAAATTGCGGTTGATCTCGTAGATTTTTTCAAACCCGCCGACCAAAAGCCGTTTCAGATACAATTCGGGAGCCACCCGCAGGAACAGGTCGAGATTGAGCGCCTCGTGATGGGTCACAAACGGCTTGGCAGCCGCGCCGCCCGCGATGGGCTGCATCATGGGCGTTTCCACCTCGATAAAACCGCGCTCATCGAGGTAACGACGAATCTGGGCGACAATCCGGCTGCGCAGCAGGAATGTCTCGCGGACCTTGTCGTTGAGAACCAGGTCCAGATACCGTTGCCGGATGCGGGTCTCGATGTCCTTGATACCGTACCATTCCTTTGGCAGCGGACGGATGGCTTTGCTGAGGAGGGTAAAACTCTCCACGCGAACCGTCAGTTCACCGGCATGGGTGGTAAACAGTTTGCCGGTGACCCCGATGATGTCGCCAATGTCCACGAAATGCTTGAAGAGATCGAACGACTGATCGGCGAGAACCTTTTTCTGGACATAAATCTGGATGCGCCCGGTGGAATCTTTGAGGTCGCAAAACATGCTCTTGCCCATGTCGCGGTGGCTGACGATCCGCCCCGCCAGGCACACCTCGCGCTCAGCCTGGGGATTCTGACGGGCTTCGGCAATCGTCTCGCTGACCTCAAACCGTCCCCCGTAAGGGTCAATCCCCTGCTCCAACAGTTTGGCGCGCTTTTCCAAGCGCATCTTCATCAATTCGTGAATCGGTTCCATGGCGGCCAGAAGATAGCGATGCCGTCGGCCGTCGGCAATGCAATAATCACAAAACCGCCCGCCATCTCCCCGTGTTCAGCCCGTTCACTCCCACGCTGACTCAAAACCGTTCGCGGTGAAGAACCGCGGAAAGCGGACGTTTGGGAGGCGACGGCGTCTCGGCGGCGTACCCGACGGTCACCAAGCCGACCAACTTCTGGTCCGCCGGCGCGCCGAGCAGTTGGGCAACGGCAGTAGCGTAGGGTTTCTTGTCGCCGGCAACCCAGCAGGAGCCAAGCCCATGGGCATGGGCGGCCAACAACATGTTCTGAATCGCGGCACTGCCGTCTTCAAGGTAGTACTTCACGTTGCGGCAAAAAACCACAATACAGACGGGCGCATCGGCAATGAAACGACCCGTTTCAATCAGTTCTGCCAGCCGTTTGCGCATGGCGCCATCCGTGACCACCACGAATTCCCACGGCTGGAGATTGCGGGCGGTGGCGGCCAGACGGCCGCAATCCACGATGTCATCCACCACGACAGCATGAACCGGTTCGGGCCGATAGGCGCGGATACAGCGACGAGTTTTGAGGGCAACAAGGGCATCCATAAAGTTATGGCAGGATTACACGGTGACGGCATCCACTTCAATCTCGAAGAGAAGGTCATCACGGCAGATGTCGTTTTCCGTGACCAGCAGAGGGAGGTCTTGCAGGCCGTTGGCGATGCACATCTCGCGGAAAACGGGTTCGTAAACGGCTTCCTTGACGTAGGCAACGGCGCGACACACGTCGCGCCAGTCCATGCCACGCGATTGCAGGATGGCCTGCACCACTTCCATCGTTCGTTGAATCTGCCCCTGAATATCGCCGATATGAGCGGTCCGTCCGTCCGCCTCAATACTGGCGGTGCCGGAAACCAGGAGCACCCGATGATCGGGCATGTCCACTTCAACAGCCCGACTAAACGAACTGCCGTATTGCAACGCGGGACATTGCAAGGGCGACGGAACGGCAAAAATCTTCACATCGGGATGGCGCGACTCCAGCGCGCAGGCATCGGCAACAAGGGCAGCGCCCGCGGCGTTGCCGCTACCGATGCCGGTGCTGGCGGGAACGAGTTTGTCGAAGATGTTGCGTTCGCGGTAAAATTGGGTGCGGACCTGATTGAATTCGCCGTACCAGTCAAGAATCTGATCAAGGTAGAGCCAGGTGCGCGCCACATGGTCGAAACGCATCCCCACCTCGCAAAGGGCGGCTTCTATCATCTCGTAGGTTTGACGGGCTTGAACAGCGGGCGGCGCCTTCTGATCGGACGGCCAGAGGTCGCCGAGGAAACAGTGTCGGGCATACCCGTCGTCAAAAATGCTTCCAACCACCCGCCCCGCGAGGCGAATCCGTTGCACATTCATCCCGCCAACGGCATAAGCAGTGACACCGCCCAACAACACCCGTTCGCTGGAGCCTTCGACCAACCAGGTGAGCGGCCAATCCACTTCCCCCCAGACATCGCGCAAGGCGCGTTTTCCGGTGTCGTCGAGCCGGGGCGCGCCAAACACATCGGCTCGCACAATCGTAGCGTCGGCGGCGGCGACAATCCGTTGAATGTCCGCAAACATCCGCAGGAAACTACCTTCCTGGTGAGGCGTAGCGGTGATGAAAAGCTCCTGGATCGGGCCGCGTGTGAGGGTGACAACCCGCAGTCCGGTTTCGGCGTAGTGACGGATGGTTGCCGCGGAAGACATGGCGCCGCTACAGGGAGAGCAGATACTCGACCAGGTCTTCGAGTTCCTGTTTCGAGAGATGAGAGGTTTTTCCGTGGCGATCCCCCGGATTGCAAGTGGTCAGCACGTCCATCATGGTGGCGGCGCGACCGTCGTGCAGGTAGGGCGCGGTACGCCAGCATTCGATCAGCGTTGGCGTGTCAAATGGACGCCCTTTGTCGGGACCGACACCGGAGCCGATGTCATATTCTTTGAGGTTGGTATAGTAGGGACCGCTGTGGCAATCGCCGCAGCCGGCCTTCTTGAAAACGGCCTTGCCGCGACGGGCGGCGGGACTGAGGTCGCCCTTGACCAAATACGGGCTTGGCACGGGCGTCAACGATTTCAGAAACTCGTCCACGGCTTTGCACTCGGCCTCGGGCGGCAACGCAAACTGGATGAACTTGAACCCGGACCGAACCGCCGAGTCCGCTCCTTCGCGCACTCCAAGCCACATCGCGGGCGGCGTGCGATGGGCGTAGAGCATGCTTTTGACGTTTTTGGGGTTGCCAATGCCGTCGTTGAGCAAATCCCAGTTCAGACCGTCCACGCGGGTGTCCGGGTGACAGGAGGCGCAGCTTTGCCACTTCTGGAAACAACGCTCGGCATCGTGAAAGAGCATCTCCCCGCGTCGAACAATCGTCAACTCTGGCTGACGTCCGAGGGAAAAAGATTGCGGGCGAGGATTTGCGGCGGGATCCAACTCCACAGCCGCCAGCGTCCCGCTGAAATATTCGGCGGCATAAGCCCTGCCGGCGGCAATGGCTACGCCGCGCGGACCGTTACCGGGCAGCCGAACACGGCGGCGAATACCGACAAGGAACGTCAAATCACTCGGCACATCGCCATAACTGCCCGTGACCTCGGTGACCTTGGCGCCCGAAGCCGCTTTGTTCAGTCGCTCGTGAAGCGCAGGCCGGTCAATAATGCTCAATTCGTGCGATCCGGCGTGCGTCACACAGAGATATTTGCCGTCGGCAGTGCAGGCGACGCCCCACGGGTTGGCCGCTCCCATTTCCACCTCATCGAGCAATACCGTGTTGACCATCTTGCGAGCCGGCACGTCAATGATGGTCAGCCCGGCCGTGCACATCCAGCCGCGCTCCAGTTGGGTTGTCGGAAGCTGGTAATGCGCGAGAATATGCGTCACGTACGCATACTGGCCGTCGGGCGAAAAACAGATACCCTGCAATGCGGTCGAACCATCGGGCAACGCCAGATTGGTCACGACCTTGCTGGAATCCGCCTCAATCACCGAAACCGCGGCGGCGACATAATTGTTCGTGGCGGCGCCGACGGGCAACAAATTGGCGACGAGAACCGTTTTGTTATCCGGCGACACGGCCAACGCCACTGGCTCGCGCAACACGGGAATCCGTGTCAATTCTTTCCCGCTCTTCAGGTCATAAACGCCAACGTTGTTGTTGAAACGGTTGCCCACGTACAAACGAGCGGCGTCGCCCGACACGGCCACCGGCGTCGGCGTGTGACCGGCGGCAAGACCTTGGACGACCTTTCGTTTGGCCGTGTCAATGACATACACATGACCTTCCGGCACGGCACCAGCCACGTACAGGTGAGCACCGTCGGGCGAAAGCGCCAGCCCCGACAATGTCTGCGGCAGGTCCACCGTGGCACTGACCTTGCCGGTAGCGACATCAAAAAATGCCACCCGTTTGGCGGTGGATTCCGTGAGATACAGCGTCTTGCCGTCGCGGTCGGCCACAATCGCCAGGGGCGACGAGTAGTCGGCGGCAACCCCGGCGCGAACGGCGACAAACATCAGCAATACCATGCAAACGGGAATCGTGAATTTTCTCATGTTGGTTGTGACAATCAGACGGTTGCGGTGAGTGGTCATTCAGAGATTTTGGGTTGGCCCAGGGCGGTCTGGGTAACGAGTGGCGCGCTGCCATCCGCTTCGCACGCCACACGGAAGCCCACGTCAAACACCCGTTGCCACGCGGGATAACTAAGACGAAACGCCGAGCGCGCACGGTGCGGACGATTGTAGAACGAGCCGCCGCGGACCACGCGTTCGCCCTCGGCGGCGAGATTGTTTCGTCCGTCGTTTTCACGGTACGGATAGGGCATGTACAAGGAACGGGTCCATTCGGCGGCGTTGCCGTGCATGCCGTGCAATCCCCAGGCGTTTGGCTGCCAGCGATCCACGTTGTCGGTCACAATCGCGCCGTCGTTGACCGTCGGGATGTGGGGAATCCACTTCGGTGAATCGCGTTTACAGAGTTCCACCAGCCGTTTGTCGGCCAGATTGGCGAACCTGGCGAAATCGGCGCTGACATCTCCGTAGTTCATCGGTGTGCTCGTTCCCGCCCGGCAGGCATACTCCCATTGTGCCTCGGTCGGCAACACGAACGTTCGGCCCGTTTTCTGGCTGAGCCATGCGCAAAACGCCTGGGCCTGTTGCCAGCTCACGCGGACAACGGGTTGGCGGTCGCGGTTGAGCGGCTCGCCGCGTGTGGATTGGTCCTTGTTGAAGTGGCTGATGTAACCGCTGTCGTGGGTCGGATCGAACTTGTGGAATTGTTCGTTGGTGATCTCAAACGTGCCCAAGTAAAATGGTTTTTCGATCTTCACCCGCATCGGCGGCGCCTCATCGGCGTACCCGCTGGCGTCGCCCATCACAAACTCGCCCGCCGGCACCAACGTCAACCGCAACGGCACGCCGTCGAGGTCCAGGTTGATTTCCGCGGGTAATCCCGCCGCGGCCTGGCGGCGTTTCGCCTCCGTCGCGTCAAACGGCCAGCCGTCAGCCTTCACATCGGCGGTGGCAACGGGCTGGACGGGGGCGGGCTTGACGAAGGCAACCGGTTGCGGTGCCGGCGCGTTTTCGGGGTACACTTCCGGGTCCACGTTATCTCCCGCGTACTGCTGGTGGTAGGCACAACGCAAGGCATGTGGTTCGGCAACGGGTTGGCCGCGATGTTCGCTCCAGGTCCCGTGGCACGGAACGTTGAGGTCTACCCAGGTCACGAGACGATTCCAAGCGTCCGAATCGAGTTTCACCCCGTGGTGACCTTTGCGGAGCATCTGAAACAGTTCGCTGGTGTTGACGTGGTATTCCATCGGCGTCAACACATGGAAGTCACTCTCCGGTCCGGGGCGCCGCACATAAGGGTGGAGCGCCAGATACGAGGCGTCAAAGCGCCGTTCGCCCATTCGTCCGGGGCGAAAATCGGGACGCCCCGCCTGGCTTCCGTCGTGACAACCGACGCAATATTTGTCGAGCACCGGCTGGACTTCGCGTCGGAAACTGAATCCGCGCGGTGGTCCGTTCCACGGGGTGATCTCCGAGGGGGCGCGCCGCATGGCGAGGCTGGGCTTGGCGGGAGGGCCTGAGTTCACCGACTCGTGGCAGCCGACGCAGGAGGCGTTTTCGCCGGGCATGGTTACAAACCAGCTCCGCATTACCGCGACCGCTTCGCCGCGGTCGTTGAGCGGTTGGATGGCGATGGGCGTATTGGCCGGTACCTTGAAATTGGCGGAGCCGTCCTCATAAACGGGCACGGTGCCGAGAATCCGGTGCACATCCCACGGCCCGTCAATACCGATGTTGATGTGACCGCCCATGCCCCAGTAGCCATAATGGAAACTGAAGAGCCGAAGCGCCTTCACGGTGCCGCGCGGTATCCCTTTCAGCCCCGGTCCCGCGTACACATCGCTAAGAATGACGGTTCCTTCTTTTGTTTCGGGGCGAACCCGGTCCGGCAACACGGGCGGACGCGGACGAGCGCGGAACGGGATCGGCTCAAACATCGCGTGCCCCTCTTCTTCGAGGAGGCAGACCATGTTGTCAAACACATCCACGAGATAGATCCCCCACCGGGATTGGGGTGTCGGTTTGGCCGAGACAAGAAAGTATTTCTCACTGAGCGGATACGGGTGCAGAAATTTTGGCCAGGAGGCGTCCACCAATGTGTCGCGGATGATCGGCTCCACTTTCCTGCCGTAGCCGGGAATCTTTTGAACCGCGCCTGTTGCTTCGAATCGCCCTTTGGAGAGGTCAAACAACACCAACTCGCCCATGCGCGGCACGCCGTGATGGCCGGAGATAACGGCCACAAACTTTGAGTTCGCACCCGGAATCTGGCGCGCATAGAAAATCGAGTTCGGCCAGTAGGAGTTGCTGCCGTAGAGAGAGAGCTGACCCGTGCCGTCGGGATTCATGCTCATCAACAACCGTGTGAAATAGTGCGGCGTGTCGGAGTACTCCCAGCGCGTGTACATGACCCGCCCATCATTGAGCACTCGCGGATACCAGTTCTGGTCCTGGTCAAAGGTCAGCATCCGCACGTTCTGGCCGTCGGCATCCATCCGACAGAGGTTGGCGACCTTATCGCTACCGCCCACGCACGGCACGCCGTGGATGTTCATCGTCGAGTTGAACAAAATCCTCCCGTCCGGCAAATAACAACCATCGAAATTATCCACCTTCGGAATCTCCGGCGTCAGCCGCCGCAACCCCGAACCGTCCGCCCGGATCTCCCAAAGCTGCCAGCCCTGGGACGAGGACATGGAAAACAGCATCCGGCTCGCGTCGAAATCCAAATCCACATCCCCCACAAACACCGGCTCCTGGGGTTTGAACAACGTCGTCACTTTCCCATCGGGACGGACCGGCGAGAGTACCGCAATCTCGTTCTCGTACCCGGTTCGCGGCAACGAGGCGTTGCATTGCCAGTTCTGCGGCAGCCCGAGCGCCTTGCCCGGCTTCTTCCCATCCGGAGCGGTGCCGTCGGCCCGTTTCACAAACAACAAACGGTCGAAATTCAGCAGTGGATTCGCCAGCAGCGCTTCGCGCTGGAGCGCTCGAAACGCCTTTTCATCCGGGTTCTGTCCCAATGCATCGAGCCGTTTTAGGAACTCCGCGCCCCGCGTGTACTTGCCGGGGAACGTCTGCATGAGGTCTTCGATGGCCCTTCGCAACGCCTGCGTATTGATGCCCATTGCCGCCGGTTGGGACACACCGGTGCCGAAATAAAACCCGCAGCCTCCGCTGATATTGAAAATCTTCACCAACAACCGGTTTTCGCCCGCCACCAACGACATCGTCACCTGGTCCTGTGGGCCGGCCACCACGCGCGGCACATTGCGCGAATGAATCTTCTTCCCGTTCAGCCAGACCTCGATCCCGTCGTCGCTGCCGAAACCGGCCGTGATATTGGTCGCCGTCGTGGCGGTGATAACGCGATAAAGGTAGGTGGCGGAGGACGACGGCGCTGACAAACTGTGAACCGAGCCATCGGCCCATTCGGGGTGTTCCGACCAGATCGGTTGGCCAGTGTCGTCTTTGGCGGCCAGTTCAACCGCCTGTTCGGGAAACAGCGCGTCGTCGAATCCTTTTGCCTTCAACGGGACGGTCGCATACCACGGACCGAAACTCACCCCGCCCCAGGCGCTGATCGCGCTCAACAAACCGCACAATAACACAAGCATTCGCATCATGAAAAAACGTCCTTTGAGGATTTGAGACGCAAAATACTTTATTCGCCTTCAAGACGACAAGTCTTGAATAACGTTTTTTCCTCTTCGCTAGAAACCAGCCAGCGGCAACACGAAACGATTCGGATTCGGCCAGGCCGTCTTCAACTCCGCCGGCACCTCCGGCAGGTCGCGTCGTCCATCTCCGTCAAAGTCACCACGCTGAAAGGCGCTCACATCCAACCGAGAACCGCGTCCTGGCTCGTCGGACCGCGTATCGAGCTGGCAATTCGCGGCCGTTTTCCAGTTCCAGATCAACGCCCCGCGAAACGGCGGTTCCGGCAACGGCGGCTCAATCTGAATCGCATCGCCTTCCACCACCGTGATTCGCCGCAGCACGCCGTCGCCATTGATCTCCACCTTGTCGCCCGCTTCAAAACCGTCCGTCCCCGTCTTCGTGTGCGCTTGTTGCAACTTCAACCGGTTCGTCGTGTTCGCGTTGTCCCAGGCGATCCAGGCCTGTCGCGCCGGCACGTTGCGCAACTTCGCATCGGCGCGCAGCCCGTGTTTCTCCTGTCCGATGGCTGCAAACACCTCCGACGGAGTCGCCAGCGAATGCCGTTTCGGTTTGGGCACGATGACCATTGGCTGGTTTGAATCCGTCAGTGCATACAGGTTGTCGTCGCTGGTTGTCTCGGCGGACAGGGTAAGGTTGTTGCCGTAAAAAATGTTTCGGGAGAGTTTGTAGTCTTTTCCTGTGAAACTGATTGCCCCCCAACCACCCAGGCCGATGATGTTTCCCTCGATCGTCCAGTGATGGGAATTGCCGTGACCAAAGATGATCGCGTAGGCGCTCGTGCCCAGCACCACGCAGTTACGCAGTGTCGCCTGCTCCGTTTCCTCCGTCATCAACGCTTGTCCGCCCCACAACAACACGTTGTCCTCCAGTGTCAACCGCTCGACGCCGCGATAGGTCTGGATGTTGTCCGGGTGGCCGAGGCCCAAATGATGATGAATATAGTTGCGACAAACCTGCGCGTCCGTCGTGGGCGGCTCCCCGCCCGGGCGTCCGCTCACATTGCCCGCAATTACCAGGCCGTCAACAAGGTTGAACCCAATCTCGTTGTCATGCACCGAGACTCCCTGCGTGGAGGCGACCGACACCCCGTTGCCATTCGCCACGACGATGTTTCGCGCCAACTCCACCCGCGCGCAGCGTCGCGCGCTGATCCCGTGCCCGTTGTGATGAAGGATACAGTCCGCCACTGTCACCGCTTCCGCCCGACTGATTTCCACCGCATTCTTCAAGCTCCCCTCGATTTCCAACCCCTCGACCCGCGCCCACGACGCCGTTACGTGAATCAACCGCTGTTGACCGAGCCGCGGAACCTGCGTTCGCCGCAAATCCTCCTCGGACCGCGGGCGGAAAAACAATCGTGTCCGCCCCTCCTCCACCGTTTCGAACGCCCACTGTCCCGGTTGCGCGATCAACGCCGCGTGATTCAACAGTTGGTAACGCCCAACCCGGTTCCGCAACGTTTTCGCGTCCGACAACCCGATCACACCGCGTTCGACATCGAGCGACTTTACGCCGACATCACGGAAAAAGTTTCCCTCGCTCAGATACAAATATGCTCGTGCCGAGCCCGGTTTTGCCGCGACCGTTTTCAACACCTCCTCGCTCGGCAACCCGTCCGCATCCCGAAACGTTCCCGCCGCCGCATTGCAATCGTTGACCAATCGCCAAACCCACGGTTCTCGCGGCCAACGCGCAATCGGCTGCCGTTCCAACCCCACAAACAAATCCGTCACCACGCCTTCCACCGTCGTGGTGTAAACCCCATCCCGTTGTTTTTCCCACCCCGTCACCGGCAGAAAACCCGACACCACCACCCGCTGTCCCGGTGCCGCTCGCAATACCGTCGGTTGCCCTTCCCGCCCCGCCTTGTTCAGCGTGATTTCCTCGCGGTAAACACCTGCCCGCACTGTCACCGTGTCGCCGCCACGCAGGGCCGCCACCGCCGCCCGGATTGTCGCAAACGGTCGCTCGGCCGAACCGTCTCCGCCGTCGCGCACCTTGCCATCCACCCAGAGTTCCGCCGCCTGCCCGCTCATCACGATCCAGAGCAGAATCGTTATCGGGCCGATTGGATTCCGCGACAAAAGCATCGCAAGCACACTCTCATACGTTGTCGGGCACGATGAACGGGGCGCGGTACGGGCGGGTAAGCATGGCGTTGGCTTCTTCGTCACGCGGGAAACGCATGGTTTGCGGATCAAACTCCAGGCTGCGTCCGAGACGGTAGGCGATGTTGCCGAGGTGGACCAGGGCGCAGGAGTAGAAGCCTTCCTCAATACTGGTGTTGAACGTGGCCGGATCACCTTCGCGAATGGCGTTGACGAAGGCGGCGTAGTGGTTGCCGAGTCCCTTGCCGGTCGGACCGGGTTCACGGTTCTCGCCGAGGAATGTCCGCCATTCGTTGACGTTTTTGGTCATGTAACCTTTCGCGCCGTAGAAGAGGTTGCCGATGTTGTTGCGGTCACTGGTCATGTAGGTGTTCGCGTTTTCCGTGACGCCTTCGGTGAATCCTTCGCGGTTGGTGCACCAGCCACGGACCTCGAACTGGAGGATTTTCTTTTTATCGGCGGCACCGTCGGGGTTCGGGAACTCAAACATGGCCATCAGGACGTTGGGGGTCTGCTGGTCGTCGTTGAAGAGGAAATGCCCGCCCATGGCGGTGATTTTTGTCGGCAGTTTCACGCCGAGACCCCAACGGGCAATATCCATTTCATGAACGCCCTGGTTGCCCATGTCGCCGTTGCCGTAATCCCAGTTCCAGTGCCAGTTGTAATGGAACCGATTCCGGTTGAAGGGGCGTTGCGGAGCGGGACCGAGCCAGAGATCGTAGTGAACGCCGCTGGGGACTGGTTCGTCCTCATAATGTCGAATGGTCGGACGCCATTTGTAGCACATCCCCTTCGCCATATAAACCTCGCCCAGTCCGCCCTCGTGGAGGAACTTCGCCATCGTCTGCGCGCACGGATTGCTGCGCTGCTCGGCGCCGTCCTGGACGATGACCTTGTATTTCTTCGCCGCCTCGACCAGTTTCTGTCCTTCGTAGAGGTTGTGGCAGCACGGTTTCTCAACGGTAACATGTTTGCCGGCCTGAATGGCCCAGATGGCGGCCAACGCGTGCCAGTGGTTCGGGGTGACGATGCTGACGGCGTCAATGTCTTTGTCTTCGTAAAGTCGCCGCAGATCGGTGTAGGTCTTCGGCTCGCGGCGATGGCGGCTGGTGAAATGCTTCTTGATCACCTCGCCGAAAAGGTTCTCATCCACGTCGCAAAGCGCCGCCACCTCAACATCCGGCAGTGCGGCAAACTCCTTGATGTGGTTCTGTCCCATACCATGAATGCCAATGACGGCGATGCGGACACGATTGTTGGCGCCCGCCCATACGAGGTTGGGTCGCCACAGTGCGACGGCGGCCGCCGTGGTAGCGGTGGTTCTCAGGAACTGGCGGCGGGTGACGGCGGTATGGCTCATGGAATGTTTTCTCCGTCCGATGGACGCGCCGAGTGTATCACTATTCAACGTCAAGACCAGACGAAATCACAATCCAGCGGAGCGCCGGGCAGGAACGGTCCAGATCACTCGATAACCACCACGCGGAACCCGACATCGTACACCCGTTGCCAGGACAGATAACTTCGCCATGAATCCGGCTGCGCCCACCGGGGACGATCCGCGAAAGAGCCGCCGCACACGATTTTCCGTCCTTCCCGCGTCTCCGACGCCGTCCATTCCGCCGCGTTGCCGAGCATATCGTGAAGCCCCCACGGGTTCGCCGCGAAACTTCCCACCGGAGCCGTCACGCGAAATCCGTCGTTCACGTTCGTGATCGCGGGACGCCACGGCGGGATCGCTCCCGAGGGCAGTTGCCACGGCGCAAACGTCTCCACCTTGCGAAACGCTGCATCGGCGAGATTGGCAAACTTCGCAAAGTCGGCATCGAGTTCACCCCACCACAACGGCGTTGTCGTGCCCGCTCGGCAGGCAAACTCCCATTGGGCTTCCGTCGGCAAGGTCACCTTCGCGCCCGTCTTCTGCGACAGCCACCGACAAAACGCCATCGCCTGTTCCCACGACACCCGCACCACGGGTTGCTGCGGCTGATTCATCGGATAACCGCGCTCCTGTTCGCTGAACTGGAGAAAATCTCCCACCTCGATCCCGCTGTCATGACGGGGATCAAACAGCGCAAACAACCGGTTGCTGACCTCGTGTTTCGCCATCCAAAACGGTTTCGACGCCGGAATGCGAACCAATTCCATCGTCACCCCGTTGCCGAGTTCAAGGCGACGAGAGGCACCCGCCGTCGTTTTGTCGTCCGTCGCTTCGGCGGGAAGCAATTCGCAACCGTCCCGCTGCCATGGCGCGATCGTTCCGCCGTCAAAACTCACCGATGCCGGCACAACTGCTTCCGGGTCCTCATCCACGTTTGCGTACCGTTTCAACATCTCCCGACGCCGGTCGCGTTGGTGGGCGACCTTCTTCTCGCCGACGATCTCCGTCCATGTGCCATGCGCGGGGGTGTTGAGATCAATCCAGGTGATGAGACGGTCCCAGGACTCGGCGTCCAGTTGCACCCCCTTGTGTCCGGCTCGCAAATGTTGAACCAAAAACGTCGTGTCCGCATGAAACTCGCCAGGCATCAGCAGATGCATGTCGCTCTCGATGGTGTGACCGCGCACGTATTGGCGGAGGGCGAGATAGGAGGGTGGGAACCGGGTCCCCTTGTTGTAATGGGTGCTGGCTGCTTCCGGGTGAACATCCGGGCCGTCGCGGAACCGGTCATGACATCGAATACAATAGCGGTCGAGCACCGGCTGCACCTCGCGGCGAAACGAGAACCCGCGCGTCGGCCCGTACCACGGCGTGATCTCCGACGGACGTCGCCCCGCTGCCTGCGTGCCGCGCGCAGGCGGACTGGAGTTTTGGCGCTCGTGACAACCGACACACGAGAGTTGCTCACCCGGCATCGCCGTCATCCAACTCCGCATCAACTGAAGCGCCTTCCCTTCCGCGTCGAGAGGTTGCAGGGAAATCGGCGTGTTGGCGGGAACGCGAAAGTAAGCCGAGCCATCCGCCTCCACCGGCACCGTGCCGATGATTCGTTTCACGTCCCACGGCCCATCCAACCCGACCCGGTTTACCTGGCCACCCATGCCGTGATAGGCAAACTGATAGGTAAACAACCGCAACTGCTTCACCGTCCCGCGCGGTACACCCTCCAAACCGGGGCCGTTGTAAATGTCAGCCACATACACCAGCGCATCCGTACGTCGGGTGTCCACCTGGCTCGGCAACAGCGGCGGACGCGCCCGCGCCCGCAACGGCACCGGCTCCAACAACGCATGCGTATCGTCCTCCGCGAGCAACACGAGATTGTCAAACACATCGGCCAGATAAATCCCCAACTTCGATTTCGGCGTCGGTTGGCATGCCACGAGAAAATACCGATCCGAAAGCGGCCACGGATGCAGAAACTTCGGCCACGACGCGCCGACCAGCCCGTCCCGAATAACCGGCTCGACCTTCCGCCCGAAACCGGGAACGCGCTGGATCACACCGTCCGCCTCAAACCGCCCTTTCATCGCGTCAAACAACACCAATTCCCCCATCCGCATCGTGTCATGATGACCGCTGACAATGCCAACAAACCGCGTCGCGCTCCCCGGCACGGCGCGCGCATAAAAGATCGAGTTCGGCCAGTAGGAGTTGCTGCCGTAAAACTCGCGCTGATTCGTGCCATCGGGATTCATCGTAAACAGGATCCGCGAGACAAAGTGCGGGATGTCGGAGTATTCCCAGCGCAAATACAGCACCCGCCCGTCATCGAGCATCGTCGGACACCAGTCGTGATCCTGCTCAAACGTCAGCCGCCGAATCTGTCCTGTTGCCCGGTACCAGCGGTAGAGATTGGCCACATGCGAGGACCCCGTCACGCACGGCACGCCGGTAAACGGCGCCGACGACGAAAAAATAATGTCGCCATCCGGCAAGTAACAGGCGTCGTAGTTGTCCACGTCCGGCTCCTCGATCAGCGGAAGCTGGCACAACCCACTGCCGTCGGTATTCATCTCGAAAATCCGCCAGCGCCCGTTGGCGGCCACCGACGAAAACAACAATCGCCCGGCATCAAAATCCAGGTCCACGTCGCCGACAAACACCGGGCGATCGGGCCGATACAGCGTCCGCCACGAGCCATCCCGTTTCAACACGACAATCTCGTTGTCAAAACCGCTTCGCGGCAGACTGGAGTTTCCCTCCCAGTTGTGCGGCAGCCCCAGCGACTTCGTCGAGCGGCGAATGACCAGCAGCCGATCAAAATCCAAAAGCGGATTCGCCAGCAGAGCCTCGCGCTGAAGGGCGCGAAACTCGGCGTCGGTCTTCACACTCTCCAACCGCCGCAGAAACTCCGCGCCACGCGGATAACACCCCGTTCGCATCAGGTCTTCAATGGCCCGTCGCAAACTGTTGGTGTCGTCGGCCAGACACGCCGCGGCACACAACAAGAGGCACCAGACGAACTTCATCCGAGCGCTTCCACGTCGGTTCGCATCCGCTGAAGCGTTGCGGCATCCAACGTCAGATCGGCGGCGCGGGCGGTCTCTTGAATCTGCTGGGGATGACGCGCGCCGCAAAGCACATGGGTGACGCCCGTTTGGGCGGCGGTCCACGCAACCACCAGTTGGGCCAGCGAGCAGCGGTAGGCGTTCGTCAGGTCCTGCCAGCCGTCAAGCAGGTCGAGAACGCGGCGGCGGTTCTCCAACAGATACCATTTGTTCCAAGCCTCGTTGCTGCGGAACTCCTCCTTTTTGAAGACGCGGTCCATGCCGATCTTGCCGGTGAGCAGTCCCTGTTCAAGCGACATATAGGTCAACGTGGCAATGCCGTTCTTCTGGCAAAACGGCAGAATCTCCTTCTCCGCCTCGCGCGAAAGCATGCTGTAACGAAGTTGGTCGCTGGCCACCGGACCGGCGGCGCAAAACTCCTGCAACTCGCCCAAGGTACAGTTGGACACACCAAACGCCCGAATCTTTCCCTCCTGCTTCAGTTTCATGAAGCATGCCACCGAGTCCGCCACCGGGGTCTCCACCGGAGGAATCTCCGGCCAGTGCGCCTGGTACAGGTCAATGTAATCGGTCTTCAATCGCCGCAACGAGCCTTCGATCTCCGTGCGAATCGCCTCTGGATGCAGCGTCCGCCGAATCTGACGCCCGTCGTACTCGTAAAACGGCTTGCCGTGACGGGCGTCAAGCCACCACTGACCGCACTTGGTCGCCAGCACGACCTTGTCGCGACGCCCCTTGATCGCCCTGCCGACGACCTCCTCGCTGTGCCCGAAACCGTAGATGGGGGCAGTGTCAATCAGATTCACCCCCGCATCAAGCGCAGCGTGAATGGCGCGGATGGATTCGTTGTCGTCGGTCGGCCCCCACCACGGACCGCCGCCGATGGCCCACGTGCCGAGGCCAACAATGGAAGCGTTGATGCCGGATTGGCCGAGAGGTCGGTAGTTCATCTCAATGGTCTCCTTGCTGTTTACCGCACCAATCCTACACCGTCCATGTCTCCACGGTAAAGTTTGTTTCATTTTGTCGTCAGGCGACACGAAAAGCGAGCGGGTGGCTTCGTGACAAACGTAATCATCTCCCCCTCCGTCCCCGGATGACCGCCCCAACCGACGCTGATGGCCGTCACCTGCGACAAGTCGAGCGTCTCCCGGCTGCCCGGTTTCGACCAGCCCGCGTGACGAAACTGGTCAAATAAAACCCAGGACCGGCTCGCGCCCGGCACGTTCAACATCCGTCCCGTACCGGCAAGAAAATGACCGCCATCGCTCACGTGCAGTTGGACCAACACCTCCACCGGCGCCAACGGCGCATCAGCGGGCACAACGGTTTCAATCAGCAAACCGTCGCTGCCGCGCAAATCCACCGGCTGCGGAAACCGAAACGACTGAAACAAATGACTGTCTGGACACGTCTTTGTCACCATCGCCTCCGCGCGCCACCCCGCAACGGCATCGCCGGTCTGCGCGGCGCGAACGAACGCCCCTTTCCCAATGACCGGAGCGTCGTGGCTGAGAACTTCGGTTGTGAAAACCGGCCTCCACCCGCCGCGGCGCGGAATCCTTCGCGGCGCGCCAATCTCGTCCACGCGAAACAACATCGCGCCATACGGACCGAGCTGAACCGCCACGTTTGTGCCGCCCGCCAACGGCGTCACGACGCCGCTCGACGGGTCCCATTGCTCGCGAACGCCGCGGGACGGGAAACGGATTGCGCCGCGCCACGGCTCGGCGCTGTCGTTGATCACAAAATAAACCTCGTGATCTTCAACCCGCCGGTGCGTGATCCGAATCGGGCCGCTGGAATCGTCCGCCGCCGCGTCGCGTTCCAGAAGCGCGTCCAACAGTTTCGGCAAAAGCGCGGTCATCCCGGACGGCAGGTAGATGCCGATGCCGCCCGACGGATGGCTGAGGAAGGTCGGCTCGGCGGATTCGCCGAACAGGGCGCGGGCGATTTCCTGAACCCGTTTCGAGGGGAACTCCGACTCGCTGTTGGCGGGGCGCGCGCCAATAGCGATCACGAGACCGCCGTTGCGCCAGAAACGCTCGATGTTCTCCCAGGCCGCCATCGGAAGCGTGTCCGCGCACGGCAATACGACAACCCGCCACCGCAATTCGCCGTGGCAAAGCGAGTCGCCACGAACCCGCGCGTCGGCCAGCGTCCGCGCGTCCACGATGGCGAAATCGCGGTTGGCGTTGAAAAGCGCGGAGCCGACCGTGTTGTAGATGCGCTCCATCGCGCGAGTGTCGGCAGCCTCGGTCGCGCCGTGGCGGGCGGGAACGAATTTCGGCCAGACGCTTTCGATCGGATAGAGCACAGCGATGTCGGTTACCTGGTGTCCGCCACCGAGCATCGTGGCGCATCGGCCCACCCAGCGATTGAGCTGGCGAAGTTGTTCGTTATCGAGACCGGCAAACGAGTAGTAGCTGGTGAGCGTGTTAACGCCGCCCCAGAGCAGGCGGTTGCAGGTGCCGCGGATTTCATCGGCGGTCACGACGCGAATCGGGCGAGTGTCGCCGTCGGGGCGGTATCGCTGGGCGTGATCGGAGACCTCGCACATGATGATCCGTCGGCCTTCGAGGTCGGCGATGCTGCTGATCATCCGCGCAATGTGCCACGGCACTTGCGACGGGAGGCTCGTCAGACAATCAATCCCCGGCGCATCCAACCGCCGGGCGCATCGGAAAAAGTCGCCGTAAAGAGGGACGTGCGCGACCAGCGATTCCTCCATCAGCAAATGGCCGCCGGAAGCCAGGTGGTGACGGCGACACCACTGCTGGAGCTGGCCAAAATAGTTTTCCGAGACCAATTCGGCGATGGTCAGCCAGAAATCATGTCGCGCCCTGGCGCCGCGCGGTCCGGCTTCGACGATGAGCGCGGGCAAAAGCGGTTCAAGCGAACGGCCACGACGTTTTTTGAATTCCGACGGCAACGATTCCGACCACGGCAACACCCGATACGGCATCGGACGGAACCAGTAGTTTTGCAACGACGGCTCGTCGGTAAACGTTGCGACGAACCAGCGTCCGAGATTGTTGCCGAGACGGGCGGCATATTGCTCGTGCGTGACTTCCAGGAATCGCCGGGTCGGCTCCGGCATCAGCAGGTTGATGCAGGGTTTCTTGTAGGCCAGACTGACGGCGGCGTGTGTGTTGGAGTAAATCAGGTCGTCGGTCATTGCCAGCACCCGCCAGTCACCGGACGGTGCCTGCCAACGGAGTTGGCCGTCGTGGACGCACGCGGCCAGGTTTGTGGCCTGATCCAGACGCGCCACGGCGTCGCGCACCGGCAGCGCCACGGCCTGCACCAGCCTGCCCGGTGGCAGCGTCAGAGATACCGTCCCACCGGAGGAGTTTGTCTCGGCAATCAACAGGCCGCGCGCAGCCCAATCGGGATGACCGCGCAACGTCAGGTCGCGCGCGCTGCCGGAGGGATAGCCGCATTCGTCGTAGAGCCACAGCGACATGCCCGCTGTCCGGGCCAGGCGAACGCCGCGTAGAAACGCCGGCCACTTCGTCTCGTCGTCCACATAGCCGTCGAAGGAGACATTTCCAACGAAACCGCCAAAGCCGCGGTCGGCCAGTTGGCGAAGTTGCGAGTCTTGTTTCGCCGGGTCGTCGTGCTGCTTGTGGATGATCGGCAGGATGCGGGCGTTTGCGGGTGGATTGGCGAATCGCTCCGCCAGCGGGCGGTCATGTTGCGGCAGCGGCGGCAGCGATGGTTCGCCCGCGAAGGCGGTCGCGTGCAGGGATAACAGGCAAACAAGATGGAGCCATTTCATGGGTCGTACACTTCTCGTCCTTCGGCGATGGCCTGGCGGTTACGCCGTTCCACAACGGCGCGCCGCTCGTATTTTTCGTCCCGCGCCTTGTCGGCGGCACAAACGCCTTCGTCCTTCAGCTTGCGTTGACCGTCGCGGATGATGGCGAGAGCCTCGTCGAGACCGTTGGTGGCGGTGGCAAGGATCGGGCTGAGTTCGGGGCGATCGAAGCTGATCCACGGGTGTTTCAGCGAGCCGTGGTTATTGTATTGGTGGAGATCAACGCCGGTGAGTTCGGCGAGGCGTTTGACCTGGGCGTTGTCGAGGGGACAACGCCCGGCAAGGTTGTTGGGAAAGGCGGAAAAATAGCTCGGATAGAAGGGAGCATTGAGATCAACCCAGGTGATGAGCCGCTCCATTTCCTCGTCGGTGAGTCTGACGTTTTGATGACCGTTGCGAAGTTGTTCGATCAAGCGGCTCGCGCTCGCTCCCCACGAGCGGGCGGGCTGAATCTCGGCAGGACCGGCTCCGACACAGGTGATGATTTTCTTTGCCCACAACTCGATGTAGGCGGCGTTGAAAACAAAGTCGCGATCGGGGGCGAGGATGAGTTTTTTCGCGGCGGGTTTCCCGAAATTGTGACAGGACAGGCAGTGTTTTGTGAGGACGGGTTGGACCTCGGTGAGGAAATCAAAATCGCGAGGCGGGCCATACCAGCCATTGAGTTGGCTGGGAGCCCGTTGCCTGGCGAGGATTGCTTTTGACGGCACCAGTCCGGCGGCACGGTTCTCGTGGCAACCGACACAGCCCTGGGTTTCGCCCGATTGAAGGATGGTGCCGCTGCGCATGGACTGAACCATCATCTTGTTGGCGTCGAGCAACTGGAAAAAAACAAACCGGTCGGAGGGCGCCTCAAAATAGGCCGACCCATCGGCTTCGACGGGCACCGTGCCGAGGATGCGTTTGTTCTCGAAATTGTGCCAGTTCATCGCCGGCGCCTGTTGGCCCTGACCACCCCACGCCGAATGTGTCCAGGAGCGTTTTTCGGGGGATTCAACAACACGGAGCCATTTGATTGAGCCGCGTTCGACACCCTTCATATGAGTACCGGTATACACATCTTGAACATAAAACCTGCCGGGCCCGTTGCGGTAATCGCGACGTGTCGGGATCGCGGGTGGACGCGGGCGCGACGCCAGAGGCATCGGATCGAAACACCCCAGATGCTCCTCGGCGTAAAGAAACGTCTCATTACCGTCGAGTTCCACCAGGTAAATCCCCATCCGCTCCTCGCCGGGATGGATCTGGCGGGAAACAAGAAAACGTTTGTCATCGAGCGGATACGGGTCCTCGTATTTCGGGACAAGCCGCGCGCTGGAATCGAAACCGCCGTTCTTGAAAAGGTTCGTGGCACTGGCCGGCCAGGTGCGGACCACGGACTCCAGGGTATCCACGCCACGGCGACGGTCGAGCAACGCGAGCGCGCCCCACGGGCGGTCATGGCAGGCGGCAAAAACGGCCAACGTAAACGGCGTTCCGGGAACGGCGCGCCCGTCAATGACGCCGCCGGGCGAGGAAAGGTTGCTGCCCCAGAAAATGGCGTGCTGGGTGCCGTCGGGGTTGACGACCCAAAGGGCCTGGGCATCGCCGAAATTGCGGTCAACGTATTCCCATCGGTCGTAGAGAATGCGACCATCGGGCAACAGCGATGGATGTCCCTCGAAGAGCGTGCTCTTGCCGATTTGATGAATGTTGGCGCCGTCGGAGTCCATGCGGAAAAGGTTGCCCATGATATGACGGTTGCACATGCAATACTTCGGTTCGCGGGTGGAAACAAAGACGATGGAATCATCGGGCAAATAGAGCGGATCGATATCCGAGACGCCCCTGGCAAATGTGAGCTGGCGCAGCCCGGTGCCGTCAGCGTTGATCTGGTAGATATGAGCGTCGTCCTCGATACTCCTGCGCATCGAGAAAACAATCCGTTTACCGTCGAAACTGACTTCAGGATCGCGAATCAGCCCGGTCGGCCCGGCATCCAGAAGGGTCCTGACTTCTTTGGTTTGCGGATGGAAAACGCGAAGCGCTCCACCGGGACGATAGCTGCGGGTGTTGATCTCGCCCGTTTGGAACAAGGTCTCGGTGTTGTGGTGATCTCTGGCGTACTGATGGCGGGCAACAAAAAGAATGGGATCGCTCAGGAGGCCGACAATCATGAGGAGGCAAAAGTTCATCGCAGGACTGACGTTGCCGCCATTGCCCTATTCACTGCACCCACCAGGTCAACCCCGTGGAATCCTGCTCCCACCCGCCGGAAGTCGTGGCGCGCCCGCGGGTCCAGAGTTCCACATGCCCATCCACAAAAGCAATGTTGACGCCGTTGTTGGCATGGCGCCGAGCCACGTAGGTTTCCCAGCCGTCGTAGCGGGCCATGCCGATCTTGTCGGTGGGATTGGTATCGTAACCGCGTCCGTCGAAAAACATCGGCGTGGTGGCCGCCTGATGGACATCGGCCACGCGGCGGTACGAGGGCTGGGCATTCTGTAACGGGACATTGACGCCTTCGGCGCGGGAGCCACAGAGTTTGCGGTTCATCTTCACTGTTCGCCAGACACTGCGGGCCGCGGGATCAAACCCGTCCCAGATCGGGTCCTGTTTGATGCTGTGAACGTTATCGGTGCTGCTACTGCCCGCCAGGTACCGATTCAACACGTTGAACCAGACACTGGTGGCGCCAAAATCGTCGGTGCAGGCTGGCAAATGATCCTCGTACTCTTGCGCGTACAGCCGTGCCGCGAGAGAGAGCTGTTTGAGATTGTTGGCGCAGGAGACCTGTCGAGCACGGGCGCGAACCATCCCGAAAACCGGAAAGAGCATGGCGGCGAGCACACCGATAATGGCGATAACGACCAACAATTCAATCAGCGTGAACGCGTATCGCCTCTGTTTCATGGAGGGTTCCGCGCGGGAATCTACCTCAGACAGTCAGGCGGAACAATGCCATAAGTGAATTGACGCCGTCCAGCATGGCCGTTATGGTAACGACAGAGTATGAGTGATGCTTTGCAAAGTCACCTGTGCCACCAAAAACATCGTCGGCTCGCGTTCACGCTGATCGAACTGCTGGTGGTGGTTACCATCATTGCCCTGCTCGCCGCTATGCTTTTCCCCGCCATGGGGATGGCACGCGAACGCGCTAATCGCGCCACCTGCCTGAACAACCTCCGCCAGTTCGGCACGTCACTACTCGCCTACGCCGCGGAACACAACGGCTGGTTTCCGCCCCAAAAAAGCAACACAGGGGGCGACGTTCAAGGCCCAGAGTGGATACGGTCTCGCACGCGCACCGCTCTTCTGCAGTACGGGATGACCACGAACCAGTTTTTTTGTCCCTCCGGCCAAGATTATCAAAACCGTGTCACTACCGACCCCAAGTATGGTTGGCCAACAGCCGATGCGGAAACTCAGGTTGCAGTCGGTTTCCTTTGTTTTGTCGGCTGGAGTAACCGGACCGCGTTCGCTCACCATCTGACGGATAATCCGACCAACACGGTAATCGTGACCGACATGATTCGGTGGTACAACAACGGTTGGTATCAAATCAGCCACAAATCTTTGTTTGCCGACGAACCGACCGGAAGCAATCACGTGTATCTTGACGGCAGCGCCCGTTGGGTTCCGTACAATGAATTCCGTAACAGCAAAATCACGCTTGGTACCGGCAATATCCCCGCATATGCCAAGTGGAGACCATAACCACCGGGAAAACATGGCCATGAACGCACAACAACGCAACAACGCCTTTTCGCTGGTCGAACTCCTCGCCGTGCTCCTCATTGTCGGCCTGCTGGCAGGCGCCACCATCTCGTTGTCCCGCTACGCCTCCCGCAAAGCCGCCGAGTCCGCTGCTAAAGCCGAGATCGCTCTCATCGAGGACGCGTTGGAACGCTACAAATTGAAAAATGGCACAAACATCTCCGCTACCACGGCCAACGCCGGCGCGATCGCCATCCTGGTACTGACCAACGGTTACATCTCCTGGCCGCGCTCCAAAATCAGCTCCACCGGTTTCAACGATCCTTACGGCGGCGTCTATCTGTATCTCTGTCCTGGTTCTCGCAACCCCAATTCCTACGACCTTTGGACCGTCTCTGCCGACGGTCGAACCACCAACAGCAACTTTGGCCAGTAAAAGAACCGTTTTTCCGCCCAGACGCCGCCCCCCCGCTAACGTCCCGCAATAACGACGGCATGCCAGAGCTTCTTTGGCCCCGCGGGTAACCGCAAACGAACCACCCCACCGTCGGCTTTCAACCACACCGACGACTCGCCGTCAAAACGCGCCGAAACCGTGTCGGTCATTTCTTCCGGCAACTCCACAGCGCACTCGCCGCCGCCCTCGGCGTACACCCACACCTCCGCCCGACGCGCGTCGCCCTCCGCCACAAACTGCGGCCCGGCCACCATGCCGGGCGCCGTCGCTCGAAAACCGTAATCGCCGCCAAGTCGCGCTGTCACCGTGACCGGGCCGTATCGGGCGCGAATCAAACCGTCGTCGTCGGGTGTTTCGCCGCCCTGCTGGTGCTCGAAGCTCACGACCGGCTCGCCGGCGTAACGGGCGCAGACCGATTTTTGGATGCGATCCAGCCAGCGCAACCATTCCCGATGTTTTGGTTCCGACAGAGCGCGGGCCGCGACCCGATAACTCATGTTGAACCCCAAACCGAGCGTCCAGCTCAACTCGCGCTCATCGGTCACGAACTTGCCGAGGTCATGATGGCAGAACAACACCTTGTCGTGGGCCACCCGCTGCGCGAACGGGTACAACTCCCATGTGCTCGGATGATACACCGTCTTCATCTCGCGCACCCACTCAGGGCGACGTCCCGGCACCAGCGCAAAGGTGAACCCGCAAAACTGGACGTGCGCGTTGACGACGCCGTCCCAACCGTCCTCGGTGGACAACGGTTTGGCGCGCGCCGCTTCCTCTGCCGCGGCGATCAAGCCCGCGCTATAGGCGTACGGCGTCGGCGAGGCGGGATTCAGGTCGTAATGCCACTGGCGGGCGCCGTTCTGATCTTGCAACAACAGGTCCACCGGATACACCTTACAGAACAGGCGCACCGTCGTCGCGTTGGCGGCGCGCACAGCAGGATGCCAAAAGGTTGTCGTCCAGCCGTCATTGGCCCCGTAGCGCTCGTGGTTCAATCGCCCTTCCAACGTTCGCAACAGCGGCGCCTCGCCCGCCGCCAGAAACGTCGGTCCGCGCGGGTGATCGCACCACCAGGTCGGGTTCGTATAGGGCATCGTCAGGTGCCCCAATTCACGTGCCCGACGGAGAAACTCACCCAATTCCTCCGCCGTTCCGAACGACGGATGCGGCGGCAGATGATCGGGATACTCCTTGTCAAAGCCGCCCTTGAGATAATCGCTCCAGTGAATCAACGTCGGCACGGGCAACTCCGCCAGCGCCGCCAGTTTCTCGCGGGCATTGCCGTCATATTTCACCAGCACCGCCCGGCGCAGTTTGGCGAACAAGCCCGACGGCAGTTTTTCCCGCAATGTCCGGGTGATCCCGTTCGATTTCAGGTAATCGCGCAGGCTCTCCTCCGCGCTTCGGCCCAGCGCCAGGCGCACCGGCGGCGCAGTCCATGTTTTGCCCGGCTCGACAAAAGTTTCGAACACCCGTTCACACCAGCCACCCCGTTCGTCGCCGCCAAACGCCAGCCAGCCCGGCACGAAAATCCCCGTCTCATCCCGCGGCCGGACCCGATACAGCGATACCGCGCCCACCGTCGAATCCAGATGCATAAAATCGGAAAACAACGGCGGGTACTTGTGCTCGTAGCGCAGGTATTTTTCCGGCTGTAACGCCGCGAAAAATGGGTAACCGCCTACCTCAAACCAGTTGCCGCCGCGTCGGATGTAGCTGCCGATGGCGTCCAGTGTCGCCTCCGGGGTTGAGCCGACAGGCACCGGCAACCACTCGCCGTACGGATTGAGAATGGTCAGAAACTCGTCGCTCCGGGCCGCCGCCACCATTTCCTCGGCCCGTCGCAGCTCGGTCAGCGGAAAGGCCGCAAGTTGTTTTCGCCAGAACGACACGCTTCCGTTGGCCAGCGCGCCGTGTTCCGGACCGTTGGTCAAACTCACCAGCGCGACCCGTCGGCGTGTTCCTCCCAGTTTGCGAAGCACCGACACCACCGCCTCGGCCGCCACGCGCTCGTCGCATTCGCCGCCAAACCGCCAGAGTGCTCCCGTGCCGCCGAGACGGCTGGCGGTGAAAAACGGCCCGTTCGTCGAGTCGAGCAACACCAGGTCCGCCAGGCGCCGCGGAACGGTGCGGTTGACTTTTGCCTTGAGATTCGCAAACCGGTCCGCCCGCAGCCACTCGCGTCCTTCCGTCGTCACCTGCACGGGTACCGGCGGAGCGTCGAGGTCGCGCATCTCCAATCCCACGCCGAGCAACCGGCGGCAGCCGTCCGGGCCGATCTTTTTGGGTTGCCAACCGGAGGGACGGTCCGGCGGCTGCGGTTCGAAGAACGCGCGATTGAATGCCGCGCCAACACCGAGATGCGGATGCAACGGCGAGATGAACCGTCGCACCGTCGCGGGATCAAACCGCAGCGTAGCGGGCAGGGCAAACGCCAGAACCGTTTTCTGTGTCGGTGTCACCTGCCCGACGAGGTCGGAGCCGTTGACGGTCACGAGGACCGTCGCGTCGGGCGCTCGGAACCGAAATGAGAGTGTCTCGCCCGTCCGTTCCGATTCGCATTGGCACTCGGCGGCGCGAAGAATAGAGCCGTCGCGGAACTTGATCCGCCAAAGACCATCCTCGCCGCTGTGAAAAGCGCTGGCGCGGACGATGGCGCCGTTGGCAGGGTCGAGCGTGATCGGTTCGGCGACCAGAACGCTGCCTAACAAACCAAGATATAAACAGAAAATCGTCGGAAGTTTCATTTTTCAATCGTCAGCAGGCGTGGAGAATCTGTGACTGGCAATGTGATTTCGTCGTGGTTGACCGTGAGCGGCACGGGACGGTCTTCGACGGGGTCGTAGCCGGTGATGTTGCCGGGAGCGATTTTCAGGCGAAACATGGCCGGGGCAAACGGACGAGTGGCGTCACGGGTCATCACATAGACGGCAACGACAAGTTTTGTCGGGTTGACCTGGAACGGCAACACGGCGAGCACCTCGCGATGCCACAGGGGTGGATGCTCGGCGTTGCCCTCGAACACTTTCGTCTGCGGACCGAGCGCCGTGACTTCGACGCGGATCGGCTCGGTCGTCGTCAGCGGCACACTGCCGTTGAAGACGCGGATCAGGTTGCGAATGGCGCGCATGGGCGGCGTTGCCACCGTCTCGAAGGAGGCGTCGGCGGGCAGTTTTTTCAGGTCGGTCGGCAAGAGGCCAAACGAGGTCGCTTTCGGCTCGTAGGCGTCGAAGTAATGAAGCGCGTCCACGCCCTTGTTGAGCCAGAAACAGAAGCTGCGGGTGGCGCACAAGGTTTTCAGGCGCCAGGCGCCTGCGTCGTCGTTGACGCCGCACTCCGTTGGCAGGACGCCGTGTTCGGTCATGTAGTGACGGAACCCGGGGCGGCGGCAGGTGGGGTTCAAGAGGCGCATCAGGCTTTCGGTCTGCACAAACGTGGCGGCCCAGCCTTCGGGCAGTCGGAGTTCGTAGGTGGGCACAAAACTTTCCAGCGACGGCTGGTCGGGGCGCGACGGTTTGCCTTCGACGCGGCGGGTGCCGGTGCCGTAGGGATGATAGCTCTGGCCGTCGGTACCTGGTGGCAGTTTTTCGATGCGGGTATGGAAAAAAGTGGTGTTGGAGAAGCCCCAGATGCAGCGCGTTTCAGGAAACTCTTGTTTCACTGCCTCCACGGTGCGTCGGGCCAGTTCCCAGCAACGTCCACCACGCTGGAGCGGGTCGGGTTGTTTGTCGGGGAGTTTTGGCGCGTTTTTCAGATAGTAGTCGTTGATATTGAGGAAATGGGTGCCGAAGGTCAGTTCATTCCAGATTTCGACATCGAACTCTTTCACGCCAGCCGCCCGCGCCAGGCGGCAAACATGGAGCGCGTATCGTGTCCAGCCGTCGGCGGTCTGCTCGAATTCGGGCGAGACGGCCGGATGCAGTGGCGCGTATTTCAACGTGGCCATCGGGACCGGTCCTGCTTTCAATTCTTTTGGCAACGGTTTGCTGAGGGTGACCTCGTTGTCGTGGATGGCAGTGACGAGCGTTTCGGCAGCCCAGTAGGTTGTCAACTGGCTGAGGCCGGAGCGTCCGACGACAAGGTCGGCGACATTGTCGAGGCGGATGGTTATGGCACCGGCGGGCGCGTCGGCCAGGAGGCGGCGCTGGAAAAACTTTGCCGGACAAGGCGCGCCGTGGTGGGCGTTGAGCAGGATGGTCGGGCGAATGCCGTAACGGGCGCACAACTCGAACCGGCGACGGAAGGTTGCCTCGTTCAGCAGGCGCGTCTCGTCCCATGACATTTCGCCCCAGCCGATTTCGATGCGGAAGGTCTTGAACCCGGTCTCGGCGAGCAGGCGAACGGCGAGTTCGTCGGTATCGCGGGGGATGTGGAGATTGACGCCGATGCCGCGCAGGAAATCGTAGCCACTGCGTGTTTCCAGGAAGGCCCGCCAGGGTTGTTTGTAGTGGCTTGTCTTCGGCCATGGGCAATCGAGTTGCGTTGGGTCCGTGTACGGTTTGACGGGGAACTCCTGGGCGACGCCGACGACGGACACCAACGCCAGCAGAAAGAAGGCATTGACGTTTTTCATCTCAGTTTTTTGGCAGAATACCGGCGGGACGAAGGCCGCTGCCGACGCGGTTGGTGAGGTTGTCGCCCAGGTCGGCGCGGGCGGTTTCAGCCAGGTTTTCGAGACGTTGAACGATGTCGGGGTGTTGCGCGGCGACGTTGGTGGTTTCGCCGCGGTCGGTGTCGAGGTCGTAGAGTTCTGGCCGCTCGATTTTGCGCGACTGGTAACGGGCGGGTTTACCGTCGCGGCCGCCGGGTTGGCCGCCGAGGGTGCGATAGGTGTGGGGGAAGACGAGTTTCCAACGGCCATCGGTGACGGCTTGCAGTTCGTTGTTGGCGTAGTAGAGCCAGTAGGCGTCGTGCGGGTTCTTGGCGTTCGGCTCACCGGCCAGCAACGGCCAGACGTTGAGACCGTCAATTTTGTGTTTGGGCAGTTCGGCACCGGTGAGGTGGGCAATGGTGGGGAGGATGTCAATGCTCATCCAGAAAGCGTCGGAGACGGTGTTGGCGGGGATTTTTCCGGGCCAGCGCAGGATGCAGGGTTCACGGAGGCCGCCTTCCCAGGCGGTTCCCTTGCCTTCGCGCAAGGGTTCGGCCGAGCCGGCATGGTCGCCATAGGCGAGCCACGGGCCATTGTCGGAGGTGAAGAGGACGAGGGTGTTTTCGTCAAGGCCGTTGTCGCGGAGGGCGCGCAGGATTTCGCCGACGGACCAGTCCAGTTCCATGATGACATCGCCGTAGAGACCCCGCTCGGATTTGCCCTTGAACTTGTCGCTGACATACAGCGGCACGTGCGGCATCGTGTGCGCGACGTACAGGAAGAAGGGGCGTTTTTTGTTTTTCTCGATGAATTTCACGGCGCGTTCCGTGTACCAGGTGGTGAGTTGGCACTGGTCGGCGGCGGTGACGTTGGAGTTGATGATCGTCTCGTTCTCGAACAGCGGCAACGGGGGATAAGCGCCCGGTTTCGCTTCGGGATGAAACGGCCACATGTCGTTGGAGTACGGCAGGCCGAACCATTCGTCGAAACCGTGTCGGGTCGGCAAAAACGGCGGCAGGTGACCGAGATGCCATTTGCCGACCATGCCGGTGGCGTAGCCGCGTTGCCGGAGCAATTCGGCGAGGGTGACCTCGTCGGCGCCGAGGCCGTGGCGCGCGTTCGGGCCGAGGGCGCCGTGGATGCCAATGCGATTCGGATAACACCCCGTCAGCAACGCCGCGCGCGAGGCCGAACAGACCGCCTGCGCGACGTGAAAATTCGTGAAGCGCCGCCCTTCTTTTGCGAGCCGGTCAAGGTTGGGAGTGGCAAACCCTTTCGCGCCGTAGCAACCGACATCGGCGTAGCCCTGGTCATCGGTGAAGATGATGACAATGTTGGGCGTCGCCGCGCAGGCGGCAACGGACAACAACAGGCTCAATAACATCAGGAATTTCATCATGGCTCGATCTTCAATTCCAGGATACCGGCAGAATAATTCGGCTGGAGCTGTGCTTCCAACCGCAATCCCGTGGTTGTCACCGGCCTGAATGTGACGGTGTTGTATGTGTCGGGGCTGGTACCGTATCCGGACGCGCCTTCGACGGGCGCCCATTGCCCGTCCTCCTTGCGATACAACAACCGCCACGACTGTGGCACGCGGCATTTTCCTCTGCCCGTCTCGGCGTACCAGTACACCGATACTTTCGAGATGCTGAAAGGCTTCATGAAATCGGCCTGTACCCATTCTTTTGTCCCGAAATGTGGCCACCAAGTGAACCGCGGTACGCGCTGGTCATTGGAGTTGGAAGGCTCGATGTTGTCGTTCATGGCGCTCATGGTGTCGTTGGGAGCGCAATATGAGGCGCTGGCCAGCCACGGCAGCGCTTGAGTTCGTGGCGGTGGGCGAACCAGTGGTTTGCTTTCACCCTTAAACGGCGTGAAGGTAAGCTGGCGTAGATTGATAAAGTGATGCGCATTGGTCCGTCCCGCCCGTACCGTGATGGTGACCGTACCGGCGGGCAAATACATGTGTCCAAGGGTAACGGTTTGAAAGCGTTTCCAATGTCCCGTGGTCTTGAGCGTGGCTTCCAACCGTGATTCGCCACAGAGAATCACGATCTCGCGGTCGCCGCCAGCGGGGTCAAACCCGTACTCCAACGTCACCACGTACTCGCCTTCGCCCGGCACCGTGGTGGTCCAGGTGGCATAGTTGTCGGCACAGGCCCAGTAACCGATGTTGGGGATTCCTTCCCAGTCTTCAAGTTTGATCGGGCTACCGGTAAGGCGAGCGTCCTTGGCCAGCAGTTCAAACGGGGCCCGTTTGTCCACGATCACGGGTGCAGGCGGTGGCGATGGTGGTGATACTGGCAACGGTGTTGGTTTTGTTTTTGGCCAACCCAATGAAAAGCTAATCCGTATCCCCCGTTTTTTCAGGTAATAAGCCGTGACCGCCACGACACCTGCAAGCGCCAGAATCAGGGCGAACAAAACAATCCAGCGTTTTTGTGCGAAGCGGGAAACGGACTCGGGAGAAACGGCCTCGGCAGCGGGCGACGCGGATGGTTCGGCTTCCTCGGTTTCACCCGCGGCCGTCATCGGCACCGGCGTCGTGGGCAGGGTATAATGGACCGCTTTCAGATGGGAACGGTTTACCGTTTCGCGGCGCTGAATTTTGGTGACTTCTTCGGCTTTGATGGCGTGATCGAGTTCCAGGCGCACCTTGGCGCCGCCGCGTTTGCGCAGGAACCACGGGATGTCCAGTTGCGGGTGCCGTTTCAACTCTCGCAGGAAAGCGGCAGTGTCAAAGGCCACCTGGCGCAACTCCACCCGGTCCGCCGTCGTGTCGCAGAGGCAGTAGCTTGCCTTGTCGGTGCCGTCGCGCGGGTCGCCCACCGAGCCGGTGTTGACGAGGTAACGAGCGCCGTCCGCAAAGGTCAGCCGCGTCAGCGGCGAGAGGATGACTTTGCCGCCCAACGGCAACACGGAGATGACGGGGCGATGGGTGTGGCCGAGGAAAATGAACCGCTTGTCCGTGGCCTCAAAACAGACGCGGACATCCTCCGCTTGTTCCACGTAGCCAAAGGCATCCGGTGCGACTGTCTCGGCGTGAACGAACACGATCTGTTCGTCTTCAAGCAACAAGGGCCATTGCTGGATTTCGTCGAGGAGTGTTTTGTCCAGTTGCGCTCGTGTCCATTCCACCGAACGACGGGCGGTGTCGTTGAAGATTTCCAGGTCCAGCTTACCCACCACGGCGGCATCGTGATTGCCGAGGACAAAATTGTCGCAATACTGCCGCAGATCTTTGAGCACCTGTTTCGGGTTCGGCCCGTATCCGACCACGTCGCCGAGACAGACCACTGCGTCCACCCCTTGTTGGAGCAGGTCATCCCGCACGGCACACCATGCCTGCCAGTTGGCGTGCAGGTCAGATACAATTGCGTATCGCATGAGTGGAGCGGGATTATGGCAAAAGCTTCATTGTGGCGCAATACGAACGGCAACGCCGCCATTGACGATGGTTTTCAAGGGCAGGGTCGTTCCCTGCTCCACTGTTTGGCGTTCGATTTTGACGTGCGTGCGCGTTGGGACGGTCGGATCATCCGAGTAGATGGTCGCTGTGTATTTTCGACCGGCGTCCAGGAAACTCAGCGGCACGTCGAAGGAACGGGCCTCTCCGTCGTTCATAAATCCGATATACCACTCCGCTCCGTGGCGGCGGGCCATGACGGCATACTCGCCCACCTTCCCTTGTAAGACCTTTGTGTCGTCCCAGACCGTCGGGACGTGATTGAAAAACTCCAGTTCCGGTTCGTCTTTCGCGGACGATGGTCGGTCGTACCAGAACAGAAATTGCCATGGGCTGTAGAAATTGACGACCTTGGCGAGTTGATAGGCGTGGGTGGCAAGCTGGTCCACGCGGGGGTCAAAGTAGCAAATGGTGTTGTCGGCCGCGCCGGCGAGAAAGCGGGAGAACAGGGCGATCAGGGATTGCTCGTTGGTGCGGTCTTTCTCCTCGTCGCCGCGAATGCCTTCCTGGGTCATCAGGTTCGGATAGGTCCGCGAGTAGCCGGTGGGACGATACTCGTCATGGATGTCCACCATCAACCGGTGCGCCGCCGCCTTGCGGACCGCCGCGTGCAACCAACTGGTCCACTGCTGGGAACCGACGTTGACGAAGCCATATTTGACGCCTTTGATGCCCCATTTCTGGTACAGCGGCAGAATCTCGTCGAGTTGACGCTCCAACGCCCGGCGATTCACGTACAGGATGACACCGATGCCGCGCTCGTCGGCGTAACGGATCACCTCATGAAGGTCGAGCGGCCCTTTTGACCGTTTCGGGTCAAGATTTACCGCGCGGGCATCCGCCTTGTCGTCGTACTCGTGCCCATACCAACCCGCGTCAAACTCGATGTACTGAAGACCGCGTTTGACCGCAAAGTCCACACACGCTTTTGCCCCTGTCGTGGTGAGTGTGACCTCGCGAATCACCTTGCCCGGTCTGATCCATGAGGTGTCCGCAATGGCGCAGGGATCGTTCAGGTTCAACACGAGAAAATTGTTCTCCAACAATCGTCCCGGCGATTCCGCCACCATGATGAACCGCCACGGGGTCGTCAACGGCAACGAGGAGGTCACCGGACCGGCAAGCTCGCTGACCAACGCGGGCGACGCATCCCGCAAGGGCGACAGCTTCATCCGCGCATAATCCACCAGTTTCGCCTCCCCAATGGCAAGGTACAGATCATCGGCCACCTGGATCGTCAAAGGACGTTCGCAACCCGGTTTGATCCGGCTGATTGGTACTTTCTCATATCGTCCCTGCGCCGCGTATGTGGCCCAGGCCGTGTGATCGGCGGGGAAACGAAACTCCGTGTTCTCGCGCGTGATCGTGACGGCATCGCCCGTCTCTTTCGGCAGCGTATAACAAAACGCCACTCCCTCGTCATAAGCGCGAAACGTCAACTGCAACTTCTTCAAATCAACCACAAGCTGGTTGTAGTGATCGCGATAACGGTTGCGTTCGCCATAGACCGGCTTCCAAACCTCATCATGGCTGCTGCGCTGTTCCCCCACCACCGCCAGCCCCTCCAGCGCTCCCGACCCGGTTTCCAACCCCAACCGCGATTCCACAATGACACGCCGCCCATCGCGGGCCACACTGTAAACCGGCGCGCCGCCTTTCAGCTCAAACGTCAACAACAACCGTCCATCCGGCGATTTCAACTCCAGGGCACCGCTCGACACCGTCAGCGCCCCCATCATCATCACCAAAAGAATCTTGTGCATGTACCGCAGCCTACATACACTCCGCGCCGTGATGCAACGGTTTTTACTCGCCCTCTGCCTGTTGGTCGCCGCCACCAACCGCGTCCCCGCAGCCGACTGGCCCCAATGGGGCGGAGCCGACTCCCGCAACATGGTCTCCGCCGAAACCAACCTCCCCTCCTCCTTCACCTCCGGCGAAAAAGACCCCACCGGCGCCATCCTCATCCCCGGCAGCGGTCTCAACCTCAAATGGGCCGCCAAACTCGGCAATCAAACCTGCGGCACCCCCGTTATTGCTCATGGCCGCGTCTATATCGGCACCAACAACGGTTCCCCACGCGACCCTCGCCTTAGCGGCGACCGCAGCGTCCTGATGTGCTTCGACGAAGCCACCGGCAAATTCCTCTGGCAACTCGTCACCTCCAAACTCCGCTACGCCGGCAACTTCAACGGCGACTACCCCGGCCTTGGCATCTGTTCCACCCCCACCGTCAAAGAGGATCGCGTCTATCTGACCACCATGCGCTGCGAAGCCGTCTGCCTCGACGCCCACGGTCTGGCCAACGGTAACGACGGCCCCTTCCAGGACGAAGGCGCCTACATCGCCCAACAGATGATCAACAAACCAGGACGGCCACCCGACGGCGGTTACCCCGAAAAATTCCGCAACCTCCCCATCCCGCCCCCGCTCGACCTCGCCCCCACCGACGCCGACATCCTCTGGCGCTACGATTTCATGGCCGAGTTGGACGTGTGGCCGCAGGACGCCACCGATTGCTCGCCCGTTGTGGATGGCGATTATGTGTATGTCGGCACCTCCAACGGCGTGGACAAAGGTCACAAAAAACTCCCCTTCCCTCACGGCCCCACCCTCATCGTCCTCGACCGCCTCAGCGGCAAACTCATTGCCACCGACGACGCCGGCATCGGTACCCGCACCTTCCACGGCAACTGGTCCTCCCCCAGCCTCATCACCATCGCCAACCGCAAACTCATCCTTTTCGGCGGCGGCGACGGTTTTTGCTACGCCTTCGATGCCCAACCACAGGGCCACCTCCTGAAAACCGTCTGGCGCGCCGACTGCAACCCGCCCGAATACCGCGAACGCAACGGCCAGAAACTCCCCTACAACAAAAACGCCGAAGGCCCCAGCGAAGTCATCGCCACCCCCGTTTTCTACCACAATCGCGTCTATGCCACCATCGGCCAAGACACCCGACACGGTGACGGCCCCGGCTGTCTCACCTGCATGGACGCCGCCACCGGCAAACTCCTCTGGCGTTACACCGACCTCCATCGCAGCTTCTCCACCCCCTCCATCACCAACGACCTGCTCTTTGTCGCCGACGTCCGCGGCGTCATCCACTGCCTCAACGCCGAGACCGGCGAAGTGCACTGGACCCACGACACCAAGGGTATGCTCAGCATGAGTTCCACACTGGTGGCCGACGGCAAAGTCTATTTCGGCGATTCCAAGGGCAAAGTCACCATCCTCGCCGCCGCCAAAGAGAAAAAACTGCTCAACGAAATCCGCCTCGGCGGCGCCATCCATTCCACCCCTGTCGCCGCCAACGGTACCCTCTACATCGCCACCCAAACCTGGCTCTACGCCTTTCAACTCCCCCAACGCTAAATCTCTCGCCACCGGCAACGCCCGTTCGTCGCCCTCTCACGGTTTCAACGCCCGCAAGTGGGGCGAAAAAACGGTTCGTCACGCGATGACGGGATGAGTCAATTCCGAGGCACGATTCGCGATAGCCGCCAACGCCGTTGGCGCTATCCACTTTGGCTGTTGGACCAGAGTCTGTTGATCGCGTAAAGCAGGGTGGCGCCGCTGACAATGAAGACGGCCAACAACGTAAATGCGATAACATTTCGTCCGTAGAGGAAATTGCCGACCGTGAATAGCGACGACCAGATGGTGGCGCACCCCGCCACCCAACCTAGTAACCCTAGCGGAATGTTCTCATGCGTAGCCTTCAGCTCGGCATCCGACAGACCGGATTCCTTGCGAATGTCGCTCCAGCCGGGACCGAAGGGGCGAACTTTCTTGTAGAACGCCACCAGCGTCTTGCGATCGTTCTGTGGTCCGAAAAACGCCGTCAGCAACCAACAGGCCGTGGTGACGATGATCGTGATGAACAACCCCGCGTGCGTGCTGACCGGTATGCCGTTTTTGTGAAGCAAAAGTAGCCCGACCGAGACCAGGAACGAGCTGATCATCGCCACCACCTCGCACCAGGCCGTCACGCGCCACCAAAACCAGCGTACCAGGTACAACAACCCCGTCCCGGCGCCAACCTGAAGGATGATGTCAAACGTGTCCTTGGCGGTGTCCAGCAAAAAAACCATTCCTCCGGCAATCAGGAAAAGTCCGACCGTGCAAACTCGTCCGGCGAGCACGTAGTGCCTCTCATCGGCGTCCGTTCGGATGAACCGCCGATAAAAATCATGCACAAGATACGAGGCGCCCCAGTTCAAGTGCGTCAGGACTGTCGAGGAGTTGGCCGCAATCAGCCCGCCAATCATCAAGCCAAAAAATCCGGCGGGCAGAAACTTCAACATCGCAGGATACGCGATGTCGTGCCCCAACAGTTTCGGGTCGAGGTTCGGAAACGCCTTCTGAATGTCAGCCAGTTGCGGGAAAACAATCAACGAGCACAGCGCGGTGAGAATCCATGGCCACGGGCGCAGCACATAGTGGGCGATGTTGAAGAACAGAACGGCGCCGAGCGAATCTTTTTCCGACTTCGAGGCGAGCATCCGCTGGGCGATATAACTGCCGCCGCCCGGCTCGGCACCGGGATACCAAACGGCCCACCACTGCACCGCGATGGGCATGATGAACACGGCCACGGCCATGTCCCAGTTGTTGGTGAAATCCGGCAGGACGTTGAGATAATGCAACAGGGTTTTTCCATCCGGCGCCAGTCGCGGTTGCGAGAAATGCGCGACCATCACCTCCAAGCCGCCGACCTGTTTGACCGCAAACACCGCGGCGGCCACCACGGCGCTCATCATGATGAGGAACTGGATCATGTCAATGACCAGCACACCCCACAATCCGGAGTGCGCGGCAAACACCACGTTCAGCAGGCCAACAAACAACAGGGTCTGCCAACGCGGCAAACCGAACAGGATGTTGGCAATTTTGCAGGCGGCCAGATTCACCGTGGCCATGATCATACAGTTAAAGAACAGGCCGAGATACACCGCCCGAAAACCGCGCACCACACTGGCCGCCCGTCCGCTGTAGCGCATCTCGTAAAACTCAAGGTCCGTCATCGCACCCGACCGACGCCACAGTTGCGCGTAGAAAAACACTGTCGCCACCCCGGTCAATGTAAACGCCCACCAGCACCAGTTCCCCGCCACTCCCTGACGCCGCACAATGTCGGTAACCAGATTCGGCGTGTCACTGGAAAACGTCGTCGCCACCATCGAAAGTCCCGCCAGCCACCACGGCACCGAGCGGCCGGAGACGAAAAACTCCGAGGTGTTGCGGCCGGCGCGTTTGCCGAAAAACAAGGCGGGAACAAAACAGATTCCCAGCGACAACACCACAATCAGCCAGTCAATCCAGTGCATTTGCATGTCAACGTTCTTTCCTTTCAGCCTCGTTGCGAGGAAGCGCGGATTTCCAGTTTGGGCCGCAACACGACGGTCTGCCGTTTTGATGACGGATGTTCCTGTCGTTGCCGGAACAGTTGCCAGGCACTCGCGCACATGGCCACCACCGGCTGCACCAGGGTTGTCAACGGACACTCCAGATATTCCGTGTCGGGAATCCCGTCGCATCCCACCAGGGCCACCTGTTCTGGCACTCGGATTTTCAGATCACACAAACCGCGATATACCCCGATCGCCACGTCGTCGGAATGACAAAAGATTGCTTCGGGACACCCGTGTTGGCGGATGTAATCCTGAATCAACTGACGGGCGATGGGACGCTGCTGCAACGACAACGGATAATAAATGAATTCCGTCGGCAATCCTGCCTCGTGCATGGCCTGCACATAGCCCTTGCGACGCGCTTCACCCGGACAATTCTCGCGCACATACGTCATGTGGGCGATCCGTCGAAATCCCTGCGCAAGCAGGTGTGCCATCACCTCGCATGTCCCCGAAGTCAGGTCCACCAATACATTGTCCGTTCCATCACAGCGTTCCGCCCCCATGTTGATCAACGGCACAGACCGCGACGGCGGTTCTTTCAGATAGGCCCGCGCCTGCGGCGCTGTGTCCACGGCAAACACGCCGTCCACCGGCACATGCGACAGAATCGCCTCGGCCTCGGCCGAGGCCACCTCGCTGAGGATCAATTCCTGGCGGGCCTGTTTGACCAGCGTGTTCATCTCGCGAGCGACGTGGTTGTAATGGGACGAAATCTGATCCGGTACCCACAACGCCACGATCCCTGTTCGCCCCCGTTTCAACGCCCGCGCATGCGGGTTTGGCCGGTAGCCCATTTCGCGTGCCGCCGCCAAAATCTTCCGTCGCGACGCCTCCGACACTTGCGGATACCCGGCCAGCGCAAATGTCACCAACTGACGGGACACGCCCAGCTTTCTCGCAATCTGCTCCTGTGTGACCATGCCCGCCTTTTACCGCGTCGTCCTCCGAAGCGCAATGCAAAAATACACTTGAATATCTGCTGATAATTCACTATTGTCCCCGCGCCAATGAACCTGTCAATCCTACTGCTTGCCATGTCACATCTCGTGCCGCTTCCCGTTCGGATGGAAGAACGCCCCGGCGTTTTCACGCCCCCGACACCGTCCACCAATCCCGCCGACCTCGGTCCGCGTCTCGAACTGACAACCCACAACGCCAACCCCGATCTTGCGCCCGACGGATATGAACTCATCGTCAACCCCGACCGCGTCATCATCCGCGCCCCGCAACCTGCCGGGCTTTTTTATGGCACCCAAACGCTTCGCCAACTCCTGCCCGGCCCGATTCCCTGTCTGCGCATCGAGGACAAACCGCGGTTCTCCTGGCGCGGCGCCATGCTCGACGTGGCCCGCCACTTTTTTCCGAAGGAATTCGTGAAGCGATACATTGATCTGCTCGCGTTTCACAAACTCAACGTCCTTCATCTCCATCTCACCGACGACCAGGGCTGGCGCATCGAGATCAAGAAGCACCCCAAACTGACCCAAATCGGCGCATGGCGCGAAGAAACCAACGGCGACGGCAAACGTTATGGCGGCTATTATACACAGGATGACCTGCGCGAGATCGTGGCCTACGCGGCCGCTCGTCATGTCACCGTGGTCCCCGAAATCGAGATGCCCGGCCACGCGCTCGCCGCGTTGGCCGCGTATCCCGAACTCTCCTGCACAGGTGGCCCGTTCAAGGTCCGCACCTGCTGGGGAATCGAGCAGGATGTCTATTGCGCCGGCAACGAAAAGACATTCGAGTTCCTTCAGGAGACGCTCGACGAGGTGCTGGCGATTTTTCCGTCGCGGTTCATCCACATCGGCGGCGATGAGTGTCCCAAGGCGCGCTGGAAAAAATGCCCAAAGTGCCAGGCGCGAATGAAAGCCGAAGGATTGAAGAATGAGCACGAACTTCAGAGTTATTTCATTCGACGAATTGAGAAATACCTCAGTTCCAAAGGCCGACGCCTCATCGGCTGGAGCGAAATCCGCGAAGGCGGCCTGCCGAAAAATGCCGCTCTAATGGACTGGATTGGAGGCGCCGTCGAAGGCGCCAGTGACGGACACGACGTGGTGATGTCCCCCACCTCTCATTGTTATTTTGATTACTACCAGTCGCAGGACACGGCCAATGAACCCAAGGCCATCGGCGGTTACATCCCGTTGAGCAAGGTGTACGCTTTTGAGCCGGTCCCGGTAAAACTGGCGCCGTCCTTCCACCAACACATCCTCGGCGCACAGGCCAACCTCTGGACCGAGTACATCTCCACTCCGCAACAGGCCGAGTACATGATTTTCCCGCGTCTCTGCGCCCTGGCCGAGGTGGTCTGGTCGCCCGCCGCCGCGCGCAACTGGGACGACTTTTCGGTGCGGTTGAAAACACATCTCAAACGACTCGACGCGCTCGGCGTGAATTATCGCCGCGACACATCCGTCCCGCTCGGTGAATGGCGCCCGGAACACATCCGAACCGCATCTTCGATCCTGGAATGGGATGCCACGAAAGCGATGACGGCATCGGGCGAATATCGGGTGAGCCTGAGCTGGACCAAGGGCGCACACGGCCTGGACATCGCCTGGGTCGCGTTGCTTGAAGACGGACGCGAGATTTCCCGCGATACCCATACCGGATTTACCGGCGGAAGGCCGAAACAACCTGTTTACACTGTCAACCTGCCGTCGCATCGGGCTGGCGCCCGTTACACCATCCAAGCCTGTGTCGCCGGCAACGGCGGCACCGACTCGCACGGTATCGTCACCATCACCCCAAAAAAGGCAACACCATGACTCCCAACATCCCCGCTCCACTCGACCCCGGCTTTCAACCTGCCGTGGTCTTCAACCACTGCTACCGCGCCACCGCTACCGAGCCGCTCGTCATCGCGCTCGAAGGCGAGAACGGGCGCGTCTCGCGGTTTGTCACCAAGGTCCGTCCGCGCGCCGATGAGGAGACGCTGCGCTACGTCGAGCGAACGGTGAAGTTTCTGCTCTGGTCGCGTGGCGGCTGGCGGCTCTACCTCGGCGGTCCGACCGCGGTATGCCGGCGCATTCGCGTTCGGCGGTTCGACGCCGAAATGATGAGCACCGCCTATGGTCGAAAGTTTCAAACCGTGCTCACCACGCCCGGCAAGGTTCCCGCCGACAAGGAAATCCAGCTTTCCGCCGGCGGGCATCTGAAGGGGTGTCGAATCGGCTTTGATCTCGGTGCCAGCGACTACAAGGTCTCCGCCGTTATTGACGGCACCGCCGTTTTTACGGAAGAGATGCCGTGGGACCCGAAGAACCAGGCCAATCCCGCCTACCATTACCATCACATCTCCTCCGCGTTGCATCGCGCGGCGGCGCATCTGCCGCGTGTGGACGCCATTGGCGGCAGTTCCGCGGGCATCATTGTCAACAACGAGATCCGTGTCGCTTCCCTGCTGCGTTCGATTCCCAAGAAGCTCTACCCGCAGGCGGCCGGCGTTTTCAAGCGTATCGCCAGAGAATGGGGCGTTCCGCTGTTGGTGATGAACGATGGCGACGTGACCGCACTGGCCGGGGCGCTCTCGCTTGGCAGCAAGGGAATGCTCGGCATTGCGATGGGGTCAAGCGAAGCCGCCGGCTTCATCAATAAGAAAGGACGCATCCTCGGCTGGCTCAATGAACTGGCGTTTGCGCCCGTGGACTACAATCCCGACGCGCCCGCCGATGAATGGAGCGGCGACCGCGGCGTCGGTGCCCTTTACTTTTCCCAGCAGGCCGTCAACAAGCTCCTGCCCGCCGCCGGCATTGACGTGCCGAAGGAAATGGGGCTGCCGGATCGGCTCAAGCAGGTGCAGGCGTTGATGGCGCAGAACGATCCGCGCGCGGCGAAAATTTACGAGACCATCGGCGTGTACCTCGGCTACACCATCCCGCACTATGCCGATTTCTACGACTTCGACCACATGCTCATCCTCGGACGGGTCACTACCGGCAAGGGCGGCGACATCGTGCTGGCGAAGGCACGCGAAGTGTTGCGGGCGGACTTCCCCAAACTGGCGGCAAAAATCCAACTCCATGTGCCCGACGAGAAAAGCCGCCGCGTCGGCCAGGCGGTTGCTGCGGCCAGTTTACCGGAGGTAAAACGATGAAACTACAAAGTCCCAACGCGGAGATTTTCCACCCCACCGGCGCGCCCCGACGCATCACGCATCTGGGTATCGGCGCTCATCAGGACGACCTTGAGTTCATGGCGTTTCACGGCATCCTGGCCTGTTATCACAGCGACGAGTTGTGGTTTGGCGGCGTTACCTGCACCAACGGTGCCGGCAGCGCGCGCACCGGTCCGTACGCGAACTTTACCGACGCCGAGATGATGGCTGTACGACGGCGGGAACAGAATGCCGCGGCGGTCCTTGGACGTTACGGGGTGATGATCCAGCTCGGTTATCCGAGCAGCGTAGTGAAAAGCGCCACCGACCCGTCCCTGAAGAACGACCTCAAGACGATTCTGGCCGAGTTGCGGCCGCAAATCGTGTACACGCACAATCCCGCCGACAAACATGACACCCATGTGGCGGTGGTGGTCGCCACGCTGCAGGCCATCCGCGAGTTGGCGCCCGAACAACGTCCGCAGAAGCTCTGGGGCTGCGAAATCTGGCGCGACCTGGACTGGTTGTCGGACGACGAGAAGGTGTTGATGGACGTTAGCGCCCATGAAAACCTTGCCGCCGCCCTCAACGGCGTTTTCGACTCGCAAATTGCCGGGGGTAAACGCTACGACCTGGCCACACAGGGCCGACGGCGGGCAAATGCGACATTCTTCGAGTCGCACGCGACTGACAAGACCACGATGCAGATTTTCGGCATGGACCTGACGCCGCTGGCACAGGATGACTCGCTCGACCTCGTGGCGTACGTCACCCAGCGGATCGATCGGTTCAAAGCCGACGTGGCCGAAAAACTCAACAAACGACTGGGACGTTGATCATGGAAATCATCATTCAACCGACTCCGGAAGCCGCCAGCGCCATTGCGGCGCGCATTGTGGCGCAGACGTTGCAACGGAAACCAAACGCCGTGCTCGGCCTGGCCACCGGCAGCACGCCGCTGCTGTTGTACCGCGAACTCATTCGACTGCAACTCAACTGGCAGCGCGTCCGCACGTTCAACCTTGATGAGTACGTCGGATTGGCGCCCGACCATCCGCAATCGTACCACCATTTCATGTGGGAACACCTTTTCCAGCACGTCAACATTCCGAAAAAAAATGTTCACATCCCCGACGGCATGGCTGTGGACATCCCGAAGTTCTGCGCCCGCTACGAAAAGCAAATTCGCGCCGCGGGTGGCATTGATCTGCAGGTGCTTGGGATCGGGTCTGACGGGCACATCGGATTCAATGAGCCGACCTCGTCTCTGGCCTCCCGCACCCGCATCAAGACATTGACCGCCGAGACGCGCCGTGACAACGCCCGATTTTTCGGCAGCGAAGAGCAGGTGCCGCATCACGTCATCACGATGGGTATCGGCACCATCATGGAAGCGCGTCAGATCGTCCTGCTGGCCTTTGGCGCCAACAAGGCGGAGGCAGTGGCCGGAGCGGTCGAAGGCCCCGTCACGGCCATGAATCCTGCATCCGCCCTTCAAATGCACCCCGTGGTCAAGGTCTGCCTCGATGAGGCCGCCGCCAGCCGACTCACTAAGGCGGATTATTACCGTTGGGTGTACAACCACAAACCCGATTGGCAGCAATACCGGTGAACTACGACCTCTCCGTCATTGCCCGCCAGTTCCAGATACCGGGCGAATTCCTTCACGCTGCCCCCTACGGCAGCGGCCATATCAACGACACCTACGCCGCCGTTTTCCAGGAGCGCGGGGCGCGCGTTCGCTACATCCTCCAGCGGATCAACCACCGCATTTTCAAGAATCCCGTCGCGCTCATGGAAAACATCCAGCGCGTAACCGCGCATCTGCAAGCCAAACGGGAACCGCGTGCGTTGACGTTGATCCCGACGCGCGACGGCGGCTCGTTTCACCGCGATGCGCTTGGCAACTACTGGCGCGCCTACGTCTTCATTGAGGGCGCTCACACGTACGACGCCGTCGAATCGCCACGCCAGGCGTACGAGGCGGCCAAGGCGTTCGGGCGATTCCAGCGCCTGCTGTCCGACCTGCCACCACCGCGGCTGCACGACACGATTCCCGACTTCCATCACACGCCGAAACGGTTTGCCGCGCTGGAAGCGGCCATTGCCGCCGACGCGGCAGGACGGGCGCGCTCGGCGCAAAAAGAAATCGAGTTTGCGCTCGCGCGTCGGGAGATGACCGGGCGATTGATCGAAGCCGGGCTGCCGGAGCGGGTGACGCACAACGACACGAAACTCAACAACGTCATGCTCGACGATCTCACCGGCGAGGGGGTTAGCGTGATTGACCTGGACACGGTAATGCCGGGGCTGGCGTTGTACGATTTCGGCGACATGGTCCGCACCACCACCAGCCCCGCCCTCGAAGATGAGCGGGACCTCTCCAAAGTGCGGATGCAGTTCCCCATGTTCGAGGCGTTGGTTCGCGGCTACCTCTCCTCGGCCGGCGGTTTCCTGACGCGGGAGGAAAAACGGTTGCTCGCGTTTTCCGGCCTGCTCATCACCTTCGAGATTGGCATTCGATTTCTGACCGATTACCTTGCCGGCGACGTGTACTTCAAGGTTCACCGCGACGGCCACAACCTGGATCGTTGCCGGACACAGTTCAAACTCGTCGAATCCATCGAACAACAACAACAAGCGATGGAACAACTCGTGGAGACACTATGAAAGCGCTGGTCAAACGAAAGCCCGAACCCGGTCTCTGGCTGGAAGAGGTGCCCGAACCGAGCATTGGAATCAATGACGTGCTGATCAAGGTCCTGCGCACCGGCATTTGCGGCACCGACCTCCACATCTACAACTGGGATGAGTGGGCCCAAAAAACCATTCCCGTGCCGCTGGTGGTCGGACACGAGTTTGTCGGACGCATCGTCGCCATCGGCTCCAATGTGCATGATTTCCGCATCGGCGACATCGTCAGCGGCGAAGGCCACGTCGTCTGCGGCCGCTGCCGCAACTGTCTGGCCGGACGCCGTCATCTGTGCAAGGACACCAAGGGCATCGGCGTCAACCGCCCCGGCGCGTTTGCCGAATACCTGTCGTTGCCGGTCACCAATGTCTGGTATCACGATCCTTCTCTGCCACGTGACGTACAGGCCATCTTCGACCCGTTTGGCAACGCCGTCCACACGGCCCTGCAATTCCCCGTGCTCGGCGAAGATGTGCTCATCACCGGCGCCGGACCGATCGGCATCATGGCCGCGGCGGTCGCGCGTCACGCCGGCGCCCGTTACGTGGTCATCACCGACATCAATCCGTACCGGCTCGACCTGGCCCGCCAAATGGGCGTCACGCGGGCGGTGGACGCGCGGACCACACGACTCAGCGAGGTCCAGGCCCAGCTTGGCATGAAGGAAGGTTTTGATGTCGGCCTGGAAATGAGCGGCAACGCCGCGGCGTTCCGCGAAATGCTGGCCAACATGGCGCACGGAGGCAAAATCGCCATGCTCGGCATTCCCGACAAGGAGATGGCCATCCACTGGAACACGGTCATTTTCAACATGCTGACGATCAAGGGCATTTATGGCCGCGAAATGTACGAGACATGGTACAAAATGACCGTCATGCTCCAAAGCGGTCTGGACATCCAGCCGGTCATCACCCACCGCTATCACTATACCGAGTTCGAGCAGGGCTTCGCCGCCATGCGTTCGGGCAACTGCGGTAAGGTCGTTCTCACCTGGGACGAGGGCTGATGCAACTGCTTTTGGATCACATCGGCGTGTTTATCGCCGCCGTCACCGGCGTGTTGGCGGCGCGCGGTAAACGAGTGGATTTGTTCGGCATCCTCGTGCTGGCACTGGTCACCGCGTTTGGCGGCGGCACAACGCGCGACCTGTTGGTCGGCGACACCCCCGTGTTCTGGCTGCGCGGTCCGTGGCTGCTGTTGAATGCGACGGGCGCGGCGGTGTTGACGTTTCTGGTGGGACGACAATGGGTGTTGCCCGGCGGCGCGTTGTTGATTGCGGATGCCTTTGCGCTGGCCGCGTTTACCATGATTGGCACGCAAAAAGGCATCGTGATGCAGTTTTCCGCCCCGGTCGCCGTCCTGCTTGGGGTCATCACCGGCGTCGCGGGCGGCATCCTGCGCGATGTCCTGACCGGCGAGGTCCCACTGGTGTTCCGCCCCGAAATTCGCCTCTACGCCACGGCGGCGCTGGCAGGCGCTGTTGTATGTGTCCTATCCCGCATGGCCGGCTTGGGACTACCGTTGTCGGCGCTATCGGGCGCAATGGTGGTGCTCGGCTTGCGTTTGGCGGGGATTTACTGGAAGCTGTCGTTGCCGGTGTTCGAGACCAAGAGAGAGACATGAACCGTCGCGCCTTCATCGGGACAACGTTGGCCGGTTTGGCCGCGCCTCTGGCAACGGTGGCGGATACGACGGCGACGCCCGTCGGGCGAGAACGTCGGTTTGCGGTTTCGACGTATTCGTTCTGGCGGTTTCGGCCCGACTCGAAACTGGCCATTGAGGAGTGTATCCGGCAAGCGGCGGCCATGGGGTTTGACGCGGTGGAGATTCTTCATCGGCAAATGGACGGCGAAGACAACGCCCGTCTCCAGCAGATCAAGCGGATCGCATGGATGGAGGGGATTGACCTGTGCGCGCTTTCCATTCACCAGGGGTTTCTTTCATCCGATCCACAAATCCGTCAAAAGAACATTGATCACACGTTGCGCGGCATTGAGCTGGCGTACAAACTGGGCATTCCCGCCATGCGCGTCAACACCGGCACCTGGGGCACAAGCCGCAGTTTTGACGAGCTGATGAAGAACCGCGGCGTTGAGTCGCCTCCGACGGGACACACCGAGGAGGAAGGTTTTCAGTGGGTCATCGAGGCGTTGACCGCCTGCCTGCCCAGAGCGCAGGACTGCGGCGTAACCATGACACTGGAAAACCACTGGGGACTGGCTCGGACGCCGCAGGGTTTGTTGCGAATTGTGGATGCCGTGAACTCGCCCTGGCTGCGCGTTCACATGGACACCGGCAATTTCCTCGACGACCCGTATGAGAAGCTGGAGTTGATCGCCCCGAAAACGGTCTATGTCCACGCGAAAACCTACTTTGGCGGCGGCCTCTGGTACACGCTCGATCTCGATTACCCTCGCATCGCCGCCATTCTGCGCCGACACAACTATCGCGGCTACATCTCCCTCGAATACGAGGGAAAGGAAGACTGGCGCACCGCCATTCCCAAAAGCCTCGCCCTGCTGCGCGAGGCGTTCAAGACAACGACATGAAACGACATCTCATCATTTTATTTTGCCTGGCATTCAACGCCGTGGCCGCCACAAAACCCAATCTCGTCTTCATCCTCGCCGATGACCTCGGCTGGGGCGAGGTGGGCTGCTACGGCCAGACAAAGATTCGCACGCCCAACATTGATCGGCTGGCCGCGCAGGGAACGCGTTTTCTGCGGGCGTACGCGGGCGCGCCGGTCTGCGCGCCGTCGCGTTGCGTGTTGCTGACAGGCTTGCAACTGTCGCGCGCCCCAATCCGCGGCAACAAGGAACATGGCGAAGAAGGTCAATTCCCTCTGGCATCCGGCTACACAACCTGGCCGTCTCTCCTTGCCCAAAACGGTTACGCCACCTGCGGCATCGGCAAATGGGGCTTGGGAATGCCCGACAACGAAGGCAACCCGCTGCGACACGGTTTTTCCCATTTCTTCGGTTACCTCTGCCAACGCGCAGCCCATAGTTATTATCCCGCCCATCTCTGGAGCGACAACCAGAAGATCACGCTCAACAATGGCCCCGATGGCATCCCCGGCCGCGGCAGAGGCAACGACTTCGACCGGTTCCAGGGAACCGACTACGCGCCCGATCGGATGATGGCAGAAGCGAAACGATGGCTCGATCAACGCGCAAACGACCGCCAACCGTTCCTCCTCTACCTGGCCTTCGTTGAGCCACATCTGGCCCTGCAACCGCCACAACGCCTCGTGGACACGTATCCGAAAGACTGGGACCCGACACCCTATCTCGGCCAAAACGGTTACGTCCCCCACCCTCGTCCACGCGCCGCCTACGCCGCGTTGATTACTTCGATGGACGAACATGTCGGCCAGATCATGCAATGGCTCGACAAACTCCAGATGACCGACAACACCATCGTCATCTTCACCAGCGACAACGGCGCCACCCACAACGTCGGCGGCGTGGACACCGAGTTTTTCAACAGCACCGGCGGACTGCGCGGCCTCAAAGGCAGCCTCCACGAAGGCGGACTGCGCGTCCCGTTTATCGTCCGCTGGCCCGGCCACACCCCCGCCGGCGTGACACGCGATGAAATCGTTGCGTTCCCCGACATCCTGCCGACCGTTTGCGATCTCGTCGGTCTTCCCACGCCGAAATGCGACGGCATTTCGCTGCGCCCACTGTTGGAAGGCAAACCGCTGGCGGCACCGCATCCGCCGCTCACCTATGATTTCCCCGAATACGGCGGCCAGCAAGCCGTCATTGACGGCAAATGGAAACTCATCCGTAAAAACCTCCGTAAAACCGATCCCAACAAACCGACTCCGTGGGAACTCTACGACCTCGGCGCTGATCGCAACGAAACAACCGACCTGGCCGCACAGTACCCCGACGAAGTGAAACGTCTCGAAGCCATTTTCACGGCGCACTGGACACCCAACCCGGATTTCCCGATGCACCCTCCAAAACAAGCGCCCCCTGCTCTTACCCCATCTGCTCCGTCGTCGCCGACGCCCTCGCCGTCCGCCGAATCCGTTGCGCCAACCGCCAAAACACCGTTCACGGTTCCCACCGATCCCGTGGCCAAAAAAGAACTGGTCAAGGCCATCCACACCTACATGTCGTTGCCCGCTGCGCAGGTGCGGGCACATCCGTCCGCTCCCGATTTTCCCGGCGTGGCGCCGACCAACGCTCCCCGCGTGAGTCGTGTTTTCACCTTCAGCGCCAAACAATCACGATGGCAGAGTACCGGCCTCTACGCCAATGCCGGCGAAATCGTCACGGTCACCCCTCTGGCCAACCTGCCACCGGGCGTGACCGTCGAGATTCGCGTCGGTTGTCACACGGACCGTCTGTTCGGCGACACGATCACCCAGTGGCATCGTTTCCCTTCTCTTTCGCGCGTTTTCCCGCTGCTGTCGGGACCAACCCCGGTAGCCAATGCGTTTGGCGGCCCGATCTTTGTCGTGGTCAAGGGCAATGCCGACGCGAATTTTTCGCTCCGCTTTGACAACGCGGTAGAAGCGCCGTTTTTCGTGCTCGGCAGAACCAGCGTCGCCGCCTGGCAAACCATCCGCCAGCATCCCGCGCCGTGGGCCGAACTGGTCGGACACAACATGATTCTGCATTTCCCCGCCAGCCAGATTCGCACGATGGACGATCCGACGCCGTTGTTGGAGTGGTGGGACAAAGTCGTTGCCGCGCAAGATTGGCTCGTCGGCTGGCCGACGCGCACCACGCAGGAGCGGGTCGTGCCCGACCGCCAGATCAGCGCGGGCTGGATGCATTCCGGCTATCCGTTCATGTGCCATCTCGCCTCGGCGCCAATGATAACGGACCTGGCCCGACTGCGGGCGAGCGGCGATTGGGGATTCTTCCACGAACTCGGCCACAACCATCAGTCGCCCGCGTGGACATTCCCCGGCCAGACCGAGGTGACCGTGAACTTTTTCTCGCTGTATTGCATGGAACACATCGTCGGAAAACCGCGCGGCACGGGTCACCCGGCCATTAACGGACCGAAGTTTCTAAAATGCCTCGAACGACGGTTCGGCAACCCGCCCAGCGACGACCCGTTTGATCAGTTGGCAGCGTTTATTGTGTTGCTTCACAAGTTCGGCTGGGAACCGCTTCAACGAACGCTGGCCTCCTACCAAACCGCGCCGCTGCCGCCGAAACTGACGCTGGCCGAAAAACAAGCCGAGTTTGTCCGACGCTATTCACGCCAGGCCGGCGCCAATCTCACCGCGTACTTCAAGCAGATGGGCTATGCCTGCCCCGATGAACTCGTCAAAGAACTTGCCGCCCTGCCACCGTTTGATTACGCGGCCTGGCGCGCCCAAAACCAGACCATCACAACCGCGACACATGAAAAGATTCCTTCGTAAAAAACTTCTCTCGCTCCTGTTGTTTGCCGCCGCGACGACCGCGCAGGCCGAATTGCGGGTACCGGCGTTCACCGCCTATCTCGAACCGCGCACCGGCAGCGCCCGCGTTTCGGAAAAGAACGGAATCACCCACTGGAACGATCCCGCCCAAAAAGTCGTCTGGTACGGCCTGCTCCGAACCAACGGCCTTCTGCGCTGTTCGGTCGCCTCTCCCACCGAGGGCGCGCGCCTGCGACTGACGATCGCCGGCCAATCACGCGCCGCCACTGTCACCAACGGTCTGGCGGATTTCGGCCCGTTTCAGATCGTCGCGCCGGGATATCAGCGGTTCGCGCTCGAACGACTCGGCGGCAACGATGTCGCGCTCGACGCGCTCCTGTTGGACGGCTCCGCCATCGCCGACGCTCACTTCAACCTCAAACCACGCCGCAACGCCCCCTCCGTTCATCTGAGCTACCCGACGCCGAAAGACACCAAAATCGCCGCGTTCTACTGCGAGGTCACCGCCATCGAAGACCCGCCCGCGACGTTTTACATGGCCACGGGCTGGCATCGCGGTTATTTCGGAATGCAGGTCATCAACGCCACCGAGCGCTGGATCATCTTCAGCGTCTGGGACAGCGGCCACGAACCGGTTGACCGAAAAAAAGTAAGCAAGGAAAACCGCGTCCGCCTCCTCGACAAGGGCGAAAACGTCGTTGTCCGCGACTTCGGCAACGAAGGCACCGGCGGCCACAGCCATCTCGTTTACCCGTGGAAAACCGGTGTCCCCCAACGCTTCATCGTCACCGCAAAACCCGTTGACGCCACCCACACCGTTTATTCCGGCCACTGGTTTCACCCTGACAAAAAACACTGGATGCTGATTTCAAGCTGGAACGCCCCCCACGACGGCGGCTGGCTGCGCGGCCTGTACAGTTTCAACGAAGACTTCGGCGGCACCGGCAATCACCGCCGAAAAGCGCTCTTCGGCAACCAATGGATCCGCACCGCAGACGGCCAGTGGCTCGAATTGACCGAGGCCAGCTTCAGCCACGACGCCACCGGCAAGTCCGACCGCCTCGACCGATTCATGGGAATCGAGAACGGCCAATTCTTCCTTTCCAACGGCGGGTTCGTCCCCGGCTTCACCCGTTACGGCGAAAAGTTCACCCGCCCCGCCACTCACAAACCACCCACCGACCTTCCCCTGCCATGACCACCGACGCTTTCCGAGAATACCTCCGCAACCAACTCGCCGCGGCCCGCGACGCCGGCACCTTCAAAACCGAGCGCATCCTCACCACACCGCAACGCCCCCACATCAGCACAACCACGCGCCCCAACGTCCTGAACCTCTGCGCCAACAATTATCTCGGACTCGCCTCCCACCCTGAAGTCATCGCCGCCGCCCACGAAGCGCTCGACCGTTGGGGTTACGGCCTCGCCAGCGTCCGTTTCATCTGCGGTACCCAACAACTCCACAAACAACTCGAAGCCAAACTCAGCGAGTTCCTCGGCACCGACGACACCCTTCTCTACTCCTCCTGTTTCGACGCCAACGGCGGTCTCTTCGAGACGTTGCTCGGCCCCGAAGACGCCGTCATCTCCGACGAACTCAATCACGCTTCGATTATTGACGGCATCCGCCTCTGCAAAGCGCAACGCTACCGTTACAAAAACAACGACATGGCCGACCTCGAAGCCCAGTTACAAGCCGCCGGCCGCGCCCGCCACAAACTCATCGCCACCGACGGCGTCTTCTCAATGGACGGCACCATCGCCAACCTGCCCGTCATCTGCGACCTGGCCGACAAATACGGCGCGCTCGTCATGGTGGACGATTCCCATGCCGTCGGTTTCATGGGCCGACGCGGACGCGGCACCCACGAATACCACGGCGTCATGGGCCGCGTGGACATCCTCACCGGCACCCTCGGCAAAGCGCTCGGCGGCGGCAGCGGCGGTTACACCAGCGGTCGCCAGGAGATCATTGACTGGCTCCGACAACGCTCGCGTCCCTACCTTTTCTCCAATTCGCTTCTGCCGCCCGTGCTTGGCGCCTCGCTGAAATCGCTGGAAATCCTCACCCGATCCACCGAACTGCGCGACCGCCTGGAAACGAACACCGCTTTTTTCCGCGCCGCGATGGCGGAAGCTGGATTCAACATCCTGCCGGGTGTTCACCCGATTGTGCCGATCATGTTTGGCGACGCCGCACTGGCCACCCGCATGGCGGATCGGCTCCTGGAAGAGGGCGTCTATGTCATCGGATTCTCCTACCCCGTCGTTCCCCAGGGTAAAGCGCGTATCCGGGTCCAACTCTCCGCCGCCCACACCCGCGCTGACCTCGAATTTGCCCTCCAGGCCTTTCGTCGCGTCAAAAACATCCTTCATGGGAGCCAACCATCATGACAGCTACCACGGTCCTCGTCACCGGTGGCGCCGGGTTCATCGGCAGCCATCTTGTCGAACAGTTTCAGGGCAAAGCTCGCGTCCGCGTGCTCGACAATCTGCGGAGCGGTTTTCGCCACAACCTCGACGGTTTGGCGTGTGAGTTCATCGAAGGCTCGATCCTCGACCGCGAGTTGGTCCGACGCGCCGTGCATGGGGCGGACTACGTGTTTCATCTCGCCGCCATGATCAGCGTGCCCGAATCCATGCAGAAACCGATCGAGTGCTCCGAGATCAACACTCACGGTACCCTCGTGCTCCTGGAAGAAGCCGCCAAAGCCAATGTCAAAAAACTCGTGTTCAGCAGTTCCGCCGCCATTTACGGCGACAACCCGTCGGTACCGAAAGTCGAGACCATGACTCCCGAACCGAAAAGCCCGTATGCCGTGACCAAGCTCGACGGCGAGTACTACTGCCAGATGTTCACCCGCGAAGGCTGGCTCCCCACCGTCGCCCTCCGTTACTTCAACGTCTTCGGCCCGCGCCAAGACCCCGCCAGCCCGTATGCCGCCGCCGTCCCGATCTTCATTGATCGTGCCCTGAAAAATCGTCCCCTCACCATCTTCGGCGACGGTGAACAAACCCGCGATTTCATCTACGTGAAAGACATCGTGGCAGCCAACGTCTTCGCCGCCACCCACCCCGAAATGAGCGGCGTCTTCAATGTCGCCTATGGCCGCCGCATCACCATCAATGAACTGGCCGCCACCATCCTCCGACTGACCGGCTCGCAATCGGTCATTGACCACCTGGAGGAACGTCCCGGCGACGTGAAACATTCGCTCGCTTCCATTGAGAAACTTCGCGCCGCCGGGTTCCAGCCCACCGGAAGTCTGGCCGAGGGGCTGGCGGCCACCGTCGAGTTTTTCCGGGGGAAATCCAAATGAGAGTCTTGCTTTCACTCTGGCTCGCTCTCGCCGCCACCGCCGGTGCCGCCACACTGTCGCTGACCAACCAGTTTCTGGTGTTGACCCTCGACACCAACACGGCGACCCTCTCCGTCCTCGACCAGCGCAGCCGGCAAACCTGGCAACAACAGCCCGTCAACAAAAACATCACCACACAAGCGGCACGCGTGAAGGACGGCCTGCAACTGGATTGCCGCGACAACAAGTCCGGTCTCTCTTTCCATTGTGCCATCCAACTCGACGCCGACCGCCCAGAATTCACCGTGACCTTGCGCGCCGACGGTAAACTCCCTTCCAGCCTGGCGTTCCCGCACCCATTCGTCACCGCAACCGGCACTTGGCTGGTGGTGCCCATGAACGAAGGTATCTCCTATCCCGTGGACGACGATGCCATCCAACCAATGCGCCTCATCGCCTACGGCGGCCACGGCATCTGCATGGCGTTCTGGGGCGTCACCGACGGTGAGCGCGGCCAGATGACCATGATCGAGACGCCCGACGACGCCGCCATCCAGATCAACCGCTTCAATGGTCTGCTCTACATCGCACCGTTGTGGGAGGCGCAAAAAGGCCAATTCGGCTACGAACGACGATTGCGCTATGTGTTCTTCGACCGCGGCGGCCACGTCGCCATGTGCAAACGCTACCGCCGTGCTGTTCCGCTCCGAACACTGGCTCAAAAGCGGCAGACCAATCCTCACGTGGACCTGTTGATCGGCGCCGTCAACATTTGGTGCTGGGACAAAGACCCCGTCTCCATCGTCAAAGAATTGAAAGCGGCCGGCATCGAGCGCATTCTCTGGAGCAACCGCGCCAGACCGGAGGAAATCGCCGCTCTGAACGAGCTTGGCGTGCTCACCAGCCGCTACGACATTTATCAGGACGTAATGGACCCGGCGCTGTTTCCAAAATTGCGTTACGTCCACGGAGATTGGACGACGGAAGCATGGCCGAACGATCTTCTGCGCGATGCCACGGGCGATTGGGTCCGCGGCTGGCGGGTCGAGGGCAAGGACGGCACCATGTATCCCTGCGGCGTCACCTGCGACAAACAGGCCCTCCCCTACGCCGAAAAACGCGTCGCCGCCGAACTCGCCACGCATCCGTACCGGTGCCGGTTCATTGACACCACCACCGCCTCGCCATGGCGCGAGTGCTACGCCCCCGCCCATCCCATGACCCGCAGCGAAAGCCGCCACTGGAAAATGGAATTGTTGCGCCTGATGTCGGAACGATTCAACCTCGTGACCGGTTCCGAAACCGGCCACGACGCGGCGGTCCCTTTTGTGCATTACTTCGAGGGGATGCTCAGCCTCGGCCCGTACCGCGTTCCCGACGCCGGGCGACGGATGCAGGTTATTTGGGATGAGGTGCCGGAGCGCGTTGCCCGGTTCCAACTCGGCGAGCGTTACCGTCTGCCGTTGTGGGAACTGGTTTATCACGACTGCGTCGTAGCGCAATGGTACTGGGGCGACTACAACAACAAACTGCCCGCGCTCTGGGACAAACGCGACCTCTTCAACGCGCTCTACGGCACCCCGCCGATGTTCATGTTCCATCGCGCACTGTGGGAGAAGAACAAAAAACGTTTCGTCCAGAGCTACCAAAATACCATCCCGCTGGTCCGCGAGGTCGGTTACAGCGAGATGACCGACCACCGGTTTCTCACTCCCGACCGCGCCGTCCAACAAACCGCGTTCGCCAACGGCGTAACAGTAACCGTGAATTTCGGCAGCACCGCCTACCGTCTGCCGAACGGACAAAGCCTCGGCCCCGGCCAGTTTCACATCACCGGCAACTCGCGTTGACCCAAGTGCGTCGCCAAGGGGCGAGTTTCTTATTGATACTCGTATAATAGGCAGACATGGGGTGTTGTGGTGGTGAGATGGCTACCACACGCGATCATCCGGTAATGGAAAAGCGCAGGCTGAAGGTTGCCGCCTTCTTCGAGAAGGGACACAGTGCCAGCGCGGTTGCCCGCAATCGGGGCGTGCGCCGCCAGTCGGCTCATGCTTGGAAGAAGGCATGGTAAGAGTCCGGGACCGGCGGATTGCACAGTAAAGGTTCCGCTGGCCGCAAGCCACGCCTGACTCCTGCCCAGGCAGAAGACCTCGCCCAAGCGATCCTCGGCGGTCTCGAAGCCGCTGGCTATCTCACTGCCGTCTGGACGTTGCCGCGCCTGACTCGGCTGATTCAACGACGCTACGGGGTGCGCTATCATCCCGGCCATGTCTGGCATCTGCTGGGGCGGCTGGGGTTCGGTTGCCAACGTCCCCGACAGCAGGCGGTGGAACGCAACGCTGCCGAGGTGCGCTGTTGGCATCGGCAGCGTTGGTCCGACCTCAAAAAGCCCGGCAGGAAGGTCGCATCATCGTCTTCATAGATGAGAGCGGACCGAGCTCCCGTCCGCACCGGATGCGGATGTGGGGCCGACGCGTTCAGAGGCCGGTGTTGCAGGAGACGTTCAACTGGCACAGCCTTTCGCGGATCGCCGGGCTGACGCTGTGGCGCTTTTACTTTCGGGCGTATGCCGGCAGCATCAAGTCGCCGCCAGTGCTGGAGTTGCAGAAGGCACTGCTACGCCATCTGCCGGGCAAGCTGCTGGTGATTTGGGATGGATCGCCGATTCACCGTTTGGCATGGGTACGAGACTTTGCAGCGGCACAGTGCGGACGGCTGGTTGTGGAACGGTTGACGTCCCTATGCGCCGGAACTGAATCCTGTCGAATATCTGTGGGGACAGCTCAAAGAACATGCGTTGGGCAATCGGTTGGTGTGTCCGGCTCACGAACTGAGCCATTACGCAACACGGGCCTTGCGGCGAATGCGCCGTCGTCCTCCTCTTGAGCGCCTGTTGGAAACAGGCGGAACTTTGGCCATGAGTCAGTCTATTACACGAGTCTCAGTAAGTTTTCAGAAATTCCCCATCACCTGACGAACTTGGGCTAGAGCCGCAGCCATTCGATCGGACACGGGAAAAGACAAGGTAACGCCGTTGTTACGGGAGTATTTCCACGACGATGACAGAATGTTGCGTGCAGAGTCCACACAGCGCGAGGCGCCACCGACGGGAAGATAAAGCGGTTTTGTGGTTACTCGTGGCGCAGGGCTTCCACGGGGTCCATCGCGGCGGCGCGTTGTGCGGGATAGAGGCCAAAAACGACGCCGACAAGGGCGGAGATGCTGAAGGCAAGCAACGGCGACCAGAAGGCGACAATGGTGCGCATCCCAGCAAAGCGGCTGACAAACAACGGAATCAGGATGCCCAACGTCACGCCCAGCAGACCGCCGGTGCCGCTGAGGATGACGGATTCGATGAGAAACTGGGTGAGAATGTCGCGTCGTTTGGCGCCAAGGGCACGACGGATGCCGATTTCGCGGGTACGTTCGGTGACGGTGGCCAGCATGATGTTCATGATGCCAATGCCGCCGACCAGCAGGGAGATGGCGGCGATGGAACCGAGGACGATGTTGAAAATCTGTTTGGTGCGTTCGGCCTGGCGGAGCAATTCCAGTGGGACGGTAATTTCGTAGTCTTTTTTCTTGTGGTGTCGTTCCAGGAGTTGTTTGACGGCTTCGGCCACGGGGAGGACCTGGTCGCGGGCAGTAACGCGGATGGTGACCTCGTGGAGTTCGACACGCTCGGCTTCGATGCTGCCGGTGCGGCGTTTGGCGAGGATTTCACCGTAGCGGGTTCGGGCGGTTTCCAACGGAATGAACATCTGGTAGGTGGCGGCTTTGACTTCTCCGGGTCTCGTTTCCGTTTTACCGGTGTGACCGCGCGGTTGCATGACGCCGATGACGCGGTAATAATCGGAACCGACGCGGACATCGCGTCCCAACGGGGATTCCATCGGGAACAGGACAGCGACCATCTCGGCGCCGAGCACGCAAACGTTGGCGCAATTTTCCATGTCGGACCGGGTGAAGAACCGACCGGCGACCACGGGATGGTTGCGCATTTCGGGATACCACGGAACGGTACCGTGGATTTCGGCATCCACGCGGCGGTTGATATTCCAAACGTAATCGCGGATGACGCGGCTGGGGACCATGATGGTGATGCCGGGGATGGTGGCGCGGATGCGTTCGAGGTCGGCATAAGTGAGGCCGTACTGGAGAACGAAACTGAGGCTGCCCTGTTGAGTGACTTTCTGATCTTCGGAAGGTTTGATGCTGGTGAGGATGATGTTTTGGCTGCCGAGTTTGTTGATTTGTTCCTGCGCCTCGTAGCTGGCGCCTTCGCCGATGGCGAGCATGGCGATCACGGAACAGACGCCAAACACGATACCCAACACGGTCAACAGGGATCGGAGACGGTGCATCCAGAGGCTTTTGAGACCAAGACGCACCGCGCGGTACAGGCGGGCGGGGTTCCATCCGAGAAGGAGTCCGAGGGTTGTGTTAATACTGGACATCGGTTTCAATCTGGCCGTCGCGCAGACGGATGGTGCGGGAACAGTGGCGGGCAACACCGGGATCGTGGGTGACGAGGATCAGGGTTTTGCCGTTGCGGTTGAGGTTGGCGAATATCCGGAGGATCTCCTCGCCAGAGGCAGAATCGAGGTTGCCCGTCGGTTCGTCAGCGAGGATGACCAGGGGATCATTGACGAGGGCGCGCGCGATGGCGACACGCTGTTGCTGGCCGCCGGACAACTCAAAGGGACGATGGTGAAGGCGGTGTTCGAGGCCAACGCGACGGGCCAGTTCGGTGGCCAGAGCTCGGCATTCCGTTTCAGGGCGGTTCTGATAGTACAACGGCACCTCGATGTTTTCGAGGACGGTCAACTGCTGGATCAGGTTGTAGGATTGGAACACAAAGCCGAGTCGGCTCCCGCGGATGGCGGAAAGCGCGTCGTCATCGAGCTGTGAGACATCCTCGCCGCCGAGCAGGTAACGTCCGCCGGTGGGACGGTCGAGGCAACCGAGCAGGTTCAACAAAGTGGACTTGCCGCAGCCGGACGGTCCCATAATGCTCACGTACTCGCCGGCCTGGATGTCGAAGCTGATACCGCGCAGAGCCGTCACCGTGACGGTTCCCATCTGGTAGCTTTTATGAACATTCTGGCACTGGACGATGGGGGTGGCCATGCAGGGAACGGTCAAGGTTGGATCAATTTTCTTTTGCGGGTTTTGGCTCGGTGTTTTTTCCCGGTGTTGGTTCGGTCGCTTGTTGTGGCACGGGGGAAGCGACGGGGCGCAACAGAACGCGTTCTCCTTCCCGCAGGCCGTTGCGGATTTCGACAAACTCGTCATTATTTTCGCCGATTTCCACGAGACGCCGTTCGGGTTTACCGCCGTTGAGAACGTAGCAGACCTGCTGACCGTTCCAAGTGGTGACGGACTGGATGGGGACATGGACAACATCGTCCAGGCGAGCCACAAGGATTTCGCATTTGGCGCTCATACCGGGTTTGAGCCAGTCGTGGGTGCCGTTGATGGTGATGGTGGTCAGGTAAACCTTCATATCGGGATTGAGCCAGCGGTTTTGAGAATCGGGCAGGACACCGACCTTGGTGACTTCGCCGTCCAAAACCTGGTCCGGATAGGCATCCACGGTGATGCGGGCGGCCTGGCCTTTTTTGATTTTTTTGATGTAACTTTCGTGGATTTTGACCTGCACGGACATTTTGGTCATGTCAGGGATGGTGATGATGGTCTGACGGTCGCGGACGGTGGCTCCTTCCATGACACGCTCCTCGCCGAACCGCAGGTCGCGGCCGCCGCCGTACACCACGAGACCCGGTTTTTGGGCGGTGATGTTGCATTTGGCCAGTTGCTCGTAGAGGTCCTTGCGGGTGCGGCTCTGGATGTTGAACAGTCCCTGGGCCGATTTGAGTTTGGCCTGGGCCTGGGCAACTTTGGCCACGCCGGCGCGTCGGGCGCGGACGACTTCGCGGGTGGCTTCGATGTATTTGGAAAGGTATTCTTCGGCGGACTTGGCGAAATCGTATTTCAGGAACAGGTCGCGGGCGGTTTCGGCGGTTTGGACTTTGAGGCGGCTGTTTTCGTAGGCAAGTTCGTCGCGTTCGAGATCGGTTTTGGTAACGTAGCCCTTGGCATACAATCGTTTGGTGCCGTTGAGATTGTTTTGGGCCTGGGTCAGTTCTTTTTGGGCCACTTGGAGGTCGTCAGCCAGTTTGCGCAATTTCTGTTTGGCTTCGCTGTCGCCGAGCGTCTCGAATTGGGCGTACTTGCTGAAGTCCACCGACGGCACTGGCACGAGCGGCTCGGCCAGGGGAGAGGTCATCATGTTGGTGAGCACGGAAGGTAGTGCGGGCGACTCGGCGGGGGCCGACGGCGCGTTGGTGGCGGCGGCGGAGGTCTCGTCGCTGGCGGAGGCAAGCACGGCGCTGGTGAGTTGGTTGATGTCGGTCTGGGTGGCGGCGAGTTCTTTTTCGATGCCGAGTTGTTCGATAAGTTTTTCCGTCACATTGGTGCTCAGAAACTTGTCAAAATCCATTCGGGCGAATCGGGCTTTTTGCTCGGCAGCCTTGATGTCGCTGAGGCTTTGTCCCAGTTGGATGGCGTAATTTTCCTGCGCGTCAATCAGCGAAGCGCGCGCCGATTCGTAGGAAATATCCTGTTGGACAATTTGTTTTTGAAGTTCGGAGGCATCCAGTTCCACCAGCACCTTGTTGGTGGCAATGTCATCGGGCGTCACCAGGTAGCCCTCCTCCACGATTCGCAGAATCTTGGTGGGGGCGGAGCGGATTTCGCATTTGATTTCCTGCGATTCGAGCGCTTGGATGCTTCCGCCTTCGAGCACCGTGATATTGAGTGGGCCGCGGCGAGCCACGAAGACGGCGGCGTCGCCGCGTGTTCCGTCGTTGCCGCGCAACAGAAACGCCAGCGCCACCACCAGAGCGGTGGTGCCGAGCAACAGTTGCCAGCGGGTCTGTTTTTTTGCCCAGGTCAGCAGATCATTTAACTTCGGCATCATTCATCTCTCGCCATTGGCCGTTATCCTTGATGTACAAGATACCCATGTTGTTCCAAAATTGCAGGCGCGCAATGGTGTGGGCCACCAGCGCTTGTGTCCGCTGGTTTTTAGAGTTGACGAGGTCATTCTGGGCGTCCACCTGATCCTGCGCTTTGGCTTTGCCGAGTTCGGCAAGCAGGTTCTGCTCTTCGACGCGTCGTTCGGCCAGTTTCACGCCGATTTCGCTGATTTCGTAGGTGCGACGCGCCTGTTCCAGCGAGCGGTAACTCTCTCGCACCTGCAAGATAATCTCGTCACGTCGCTGTTCCACGGCTCGCAGGGCGCGCTCATGGGCAATCAGGGCGGCGCGGTAACTATTGCGTTCGGCCTTTCGGTCGAATGGCAGATCAAGATCCACGCCCGCGTTCCAGTTGTAGCGTCGGGCATCCGGCAGGGTGAAATGTCCCTGTTCCCCGCTGTGGATGGCGACGCTGGCGCTGAGGTCGAGTTGCGGTTTGAAACGGTCGGCGGCGAGAGCCACCTTGCGTTGGGCATCTGCGATCTGGTCCTGAAGATTCTGATAGTCCAGCCGTGCCGCCAGGGCCACGCGGACACAATCGGACACGCTGAGGTTGGGGTGGTTGATGCGCAACTGTTCCAGTTCGCGGTCATCGAGCATCAACCGTGTTTCCACGGGGATGCCCAGCAGAATCTTGAATTCGTCCAGCGCCCGTTTATAGGTGCGCACGGCGTTGATCCAGGAGGACTCGGCGGAGAGAACCTGTTGTTCGAGGCGGCCCAGGTCGGATTGCGTGGCGCGTCCCTCCTGCGCGAGCGCCCGCGAGCGTTCGGCGGCGCGGCGAGAGCTTTCCAGATTTAGATAGCTGTTGCGAATGGCGTCGCGGTTTCCCAGTACACCGTAGTAGGCGGTCGCCACTTCCACGCTGAAGTTTTTGCGAAACCGCACAAACGAGCGAATGTCGTAGAGCACGTCTCTTTCCGCCTGGGTCAACGCCTCGGTGTCCGCCTTGAATCCCGCGTTGCGCAGCAAAGGGCGGGTGAAAGTGGCGCCGAGTTGCGACGCGATGACGGAACGCGGGTCACCCATCAGAAACCGCAGAAAATCCGTTGTAAACGCCGTTGTCATTTTGCCGATGTCGCGGATCAGCCAATCAACCCCCACGCTTCCGCCGGCGCTGAACTGGCGGCTGTTGACGACCGGGTCGTTGACTTCGGCGTATTCCGCGTTGCCGTTGCCGGAAAAGATGGGCGTGAACCGGTGGCGGGACAGTGTCAACGACAACGCCGAGAGATAGACATTTTCCTTTGCGTTTTGGTAGGCGCGGCTGTGTCGGACCGCGATTTGCAGCGCCTGCTCCAGCGAAACGATTGGGACCCCCTGCTCTTCCGCCGCGTCGGCTCCCATAAACGCCGCCACGTTGGTGTTCAGCGGGCACCCCGTCAGGGAGACAACTCCCGTGGCCACGATGCTGAACGGCAACTCCATGTTTGGCACGCGCGCGCCTTTGGCATGGATGATGGCCGTCGTCTCCCTGTCTGCCGACAGCCGATAATGCTCGGTCGAGCAGCCGGCCCATAGGACAGAAAGAGCGAGCGCAACAAAGATGTTTTTGGAAACGGTCATGCGTAAAATCTGACGGGCGTCACCGCACATTCTTCACAACAAGTCCGTTGGCAGTGGGTTGACCTTTTGGGAAACTGACCAGGATCGTTTTGCCGCCGCAGGTCACTTGGGCGCCAACATCGTCGGCTGTCTCCACGCGCGTCGCGTTCCAATCGGGGCGTTGCCCGGCGCGGTACGGAACAATGACGGTCAGGACGCGGATTTCGCCGAGTCGTTCCCCGGTACCGGCCTCGACGTGCCACTGGTTGGGAAACTCTTTTTTCGGTGGCGGCGTGAATCCGTCCCACTGCCGATATGTCAGCGGCGCAGGCGAAAGATACTGGACGGCAACGCCCGCGCGGGGTTGCTCGACGAACAGGCGTCCTGTTTTCTCGTCCACCGTGAATCGGTTCAGGGCGTGGAGCATGAACTGGAAGGTGGCGGGTTCTTTTGCGGCCAGATCATCGCAGAGCACGAGGAACGGTGCTTCGCCCTTCACAAAGGCCACGTGCCGCAAGGCCCGTGTCAGCCGTCCGCCGTAGGCGGCCGCCGCGTCGCCGCAGAGGTAATCGTACTCTTTGCCGAGTCGTTCGGCCACGATGCGGCCTTGCGGGGCGGCTTTGTGTTTTTCCTGTCCCTCGCCGTTCACGAGGACGCCGTTGTGGGCCACGGTGCTATGTACCCATTGGTAATGGAACTTGCTGCCGTGCAGGTCGCGATAGACGCAGGTGACCAGCAGCGGTTCGGCGTAGGCGTTCAATTGAAAGGTGTTCTGCGGATTATGGCCGTGGCTTTGCGAGCCGAACGGCGAGGATTTGAAAAGGAAATGCACGTCGTCGGCGGCATCGAGCAATGTCGTGTGGAGGCTGGCCACGCCAATACCGTGAAACACCTTTGATGGCGGCAAATCTGTCGGCGCTTTCGCCTCTGGCATCGCCGGCAGGTTGGCATCGTAGAGGAACCCGATCACACCGCCTTCGTCGCTCATCTTCCATTGTTCCGTCCACCACCGCCAGTAGGGCGCGTGGCTGTCGGGTTGGACGCCTCTCATGCGGATGTGGTACTCCATGAAACCGCCGATGCCTTTGGAGGGCGGGCGATACGAGAGGTCGCCGAAACCGCTGTTGGGCGATCCGGGCGGCGCGATGTAGAGCGGGTAATCGCCCACCTGGGCAAAAAACGGTTTTTTCAGGCCGTCAATCCCCAGGGCTGCGCGCGACACTTGCAGCCAACTGACAGCCTTGCTCATGTAACCGGCCCAGTAACTCACGCCCTCATGCCAGCCACCGTCATCGTCGGCCCAGACCGGGTAACAAGCGTAGAACTTGTTGACGGCGTAATCCAACCAGGTCGGCGCTTCGGGAATCTCGTCGAGGAACGCGATGGCCACCTCGGCGATTTTGTGCCAGACGCGGTTACCGTGGCTGTTGTAGGGACGGCTTAGATGGCCGACGCCTCGGGCGACTTCGCCGCTGTTCCAGGCATCGCTGACGCGCCGTCGCCAGACGGCGGCGATTTTGGCGCGTTCTTCGGGTGTAAACATGTCGTATGCCCAGTCGTAGGCGCGGGCGGGACGGTAGAGCATGGCTTTGCCGGCCTCGCAGTTCAGGGCGAAGTTGGTCGGGCCATCGGGGTCCCACGAAGCCAGGTGCAACAACCATTTGCGGGCCGCCTCGCCGTATTTTTTGTCCTGCGAGATCAGATAAACAAACGCCAGCAACTCGGCTTCTTTTGTGGCGCGGTCGCACTGCTCGCGGTTCGGCCACCAGAACTTCACAGCGCGTTCATCTTCCTTGTTTCGAGCCGAACCGCGCTCGGTCGGCTCCGGTGTCGGCCCTGCCTGGATGAGTTTGTCCGCGGCAATCCGGAGTTTGTCGAACGCCTTTTTCTCGCGTCCGGCCGCCAGCGCGCGCAGGCGGGGCAACTCTTCGGGACGCAGGAACAACCGCGGATGCTGTGCCGGCACGCGCTCGCGTTGTTGTGCGCGCGTGGGCATGGGAAACTCCACTGCGTCCGCCGGCACGATAAAACGGCGCGTGACACTCCAGTCGGACTCGGCGCCTTTTTTGTCGGTGAAGCGGTACCGCCAGTAGTAGGTTCCTGTCGGCAGCGCCGAGTGATGGGTGTAGGTCGGCCATGGAACATCGGTTACCGTCACGGCGTCGCTGAAATCCGGTCGGGTCGCCCATTGAACGGTGTAACGGGCGGCGGCGTTCTCGTGGATCCAGGTCAACGACGGCGGGGTCAATCGCACGGTTGCGCCGTCGGCGGGGCGATACCCCCATTCGTCTGGTTGCGGCGGGCGGTTGGAGATCGGCGGCGCGGCGGCCAGCCCGAGCAGGGAACCAAGTACAATCAAGCGCGTCATCATGGAACACGCTCCACGCGGATCACATACCACGTTGTCGCCGGTTGCCCAAGCGTCAGTTCCCAGCCGTCGGCGCCCCGCGAAAGCGGCAGGGGTTGTCCCAACGGGCGTCCGGCTCCGTCCAACGGTTGCGCGGCGGCGGCGCGGACATTTTCCAGGCCGGTGAGTATCACTTTGCCGGCGATCGGTTCGATGCGGACGGGGGCATCTCCCCATTTTTCCAGGGTGGTACGTTTGTCGTTCCAAACCATGCCTGTCGTGGCGACGCGCGCCCCCGTGGTCAGCAGGAGACGGTCGGCCTTTGCGATGGGATGGTTGTCGAGAGACGACAGTGTGATAGCGCAAAACGGCGTCTGGATTTCGGCGCGGAGATTTTGCGTCTGTCCCGCAATCCGTCCGATCAACGATTGCGAACGCGGCGTGTTCACGGTGACGAAGCCCTTGCGCCAAGTCAGTTCACCGGTATCGGCAACGATGTTGTTGGTAGCGACAGCCTCAAACGGCCCCGTCGGCGGACCGTCGAAGGAACTGACCCGGACCGCGTGGGTCAACGGCAATGCCAGAGGGAAACCGGGGGTGAAATACGGCTGGTCTTTCCAGCCCAGTAACAGGCTGTCTATGATCTGTTCGCGAGTGTAACTTCGCAGAGCGGTTTGCCGAGCTGGTTGCGCGTCGCCCCGCAAAAACGTCAATGCTCCGGCCGCCAACTGGCTCATTTTCACCGGGTCCGGCGCAAAATCGAAGTGGCCCGGCACCGCATTGGTCCAGGCCGCGACATCCTTGTGTCCGAGGGTATACCAGAAGATGCCGTCCCAGTCTTGGAGCGCGGCATAGGCGGCGAGGATGGGCACGCCTTCGCAGGCGTACTCGTTCGGGAAGGGGTGATTGACCTCGGAAACGGTGAATGGCTTGCCCGCGACCGCGGTCCGGGAAAGCTGGACGACCGTCGAATGCAACGGGTCGTCCACCATGGGGGTGTTGGTAATAAAAAAGCCGGCGCGTCGTCCGGTTTTGGAGTCGGTGAGGTAAGTGGGATGCTGCCAGTACACATGGCTGTCCACGATGTCGAGTTGGGCGAGCGACGCCACCAGCGGATAGCAGGATCGTCCGTGACCGTGGTCGCTGTTGCCGATGAGCAGGGCTTTCACGCCGAGGTCCTCGCGCAGGTATTTCGCCATGTCGCGAAAGTAATTGTTCTCGATCTCCATGTAGAAGCGGGCTTCTGTTCGGAACCGTTCCTTGTCGGCCTTGGCGAACTCCGACTTGCGCAATCGTGGCACGGACGGCTTGCCCTGAAGGGCCAGCCAGGCGTGATATTTCTCCGTCAACGCCGCCGCGTAACTGGGCGGGATGTCGTGCCAAGTGCCGGTGGGTTTGTTGGTCTGGGTGCCGTCGAGACGCCCATTGATCCAGGCTTCGATCAGGGAGTTTTCGTTGACGAACTCGATAATGGCCACGGCCGGTTCTTCGCGATAGGCGCGCCCCGTGAACGGGTTGACGTGCGTCAGCAACTGTCGGGCGTACTCGCGCTGCAACTCGATCAGACGCTCATCGAAATAGGTCGCCCCCTTGCCGATGCCGAGCCATTGCCAGTCGCGCACGCCGTCGCCCGCCTTGTAGGTGCGATACACGTTCAGATTCAGGTCGGAGTAGATGCCGCGTTTTTTTAACTCAAACACGAAACGGTCCAGCCGCGCCAGCGCATCGGAGTCAAGCGAGCGGGTGGTGTCGCCCTCACGCGGAATCAACGCGCCCACCCTGTCAAGAAAATGGAACCGCACGCAGTTGATGCCGCGCCGCGCCAGCGCCGCCGCGATGAGGGGAGCGTTGTTTGTGGATGGCAGGGCGGCGTCACCCGTCACGTTGATGCCCCAGATGCGGAACCGCTCGCCGTCGCCGCGCGTCAGATGGCCGTCCCTGACCCGGATGAACTCGTTGGCCGGTTTCAGTAGCCACGACACATCCGCGGGCGAGGACGCCTCTGTCGCCGTCCAATCCACGGGAAACGACGGCCACGGGTCGGCGACAGCCGCCGCGCAGATCAACCCCCAGCCGAACAGCCACGTTTTTTTCATTGGTTACCTCTTGTGTGTTGAAGGATGAACTCCACGATGGGGGTTGGGTCTTTCAGGCTATGCGGATGATGGTCGCACCCCGGCTTGGCGATGACCTTCATCTCGCCACCGAGCGCCTTGTACCGTTTCTCGGCCAGTCGGGTGTTTTCGTCCATCGGCACCACTGTGTCGGCTTCGCCACAAACGCTCAGGATGGGGATATTCGCTTTCGCCAGTGGCGCGAGGTTGTCCACTGGATTGAGCGGGTAGGCCATTGCCTGTTCTTCGGTCAGCCCGTACACTTCCAAACAGCGTTTCCAGTCGCTTGCCGAGCCTTTACCCTTGCCTTTGCCGCCGGGCCAGCTTTTGAAATCGAGCACCGGGGCATCCACATAGATGGCAGCAACCTTGTCGGGATTGCGCGCTGCCCAGTTGAAGGCGAACAGACCACCCCGGCTGAATCCTTCCAGCACTGTTTTTTTGGCAAGCCCAAACTCCTTTGTCAGGTGGGCGTAAAACCGGTCCATGTGATCGAGCGCGACGGGTGCGCCGTACAAGTTTTGGACGTTCATATAGGCGACGTGAAACCCCTTTCCCAACAGCGCGATGTCAGCTTGCGGCTCATGGCCGAAAAACTCTGTCCGCCAGATCCATGGTTTGCTCGGCGCGGGTGTCTTCGGCACCACCAACAGACAAGAACGACCGTCCACCTCAAACTTGAGTTGTTCGTAGCCGTTCCACTGGGCTGCGGAAAGAGTGGTTCCGAGGGTGCTGACCAGGCACACTGCTGCCGAGACGAGAGCTGCTTTCATATGAGGGGCGTTGATACCACGGAAAGCGCGCGAACGCAATGCGTCGGATGAACCGGGCGTCGCGCAAACCATCGGGCGAGCCGCGATATCAGGTTGCGGGATTGGGCGCCGCCGCGATCAGTTGATCAGGCCAAACCGTTCGCTAAAGGGCCAGTACACCACAATGGCCCGTCCAATCAGGGACCGACGCGGGAATGATCCCCAGAAACGCCCGTCCAGACTGCTTCGGCTGTTGTCGCCGAGCACAAAGAATTCATCGGGCGGAACGGTATAGACATCGGCGGGGGTGCGGAAGTATTTGGCGGGCGGGAAATCGGGGATGACATAGCCGTTGTAGCCGTTTTGGCAGGAGTAAATGCGTCGGAACGCGGGTCGGCTGTCGAGGATGGAGCCGTTGACGAGGACGTGTGGCGGGTTGATCTGGATTTTGTCGCCGCCGATGCCGATGAGTCGTTTGATGTAGAACTTGTTGCGGTACGACTCCGGCAGGTCCTTGACTTCGTTGGTTTCAAAGACAATCACGTCGCCGCGTTGGGGGCGGCGAAAATGATATGTGAAACGGTCCACAAAGATGTGGTCGCCGCGCATGATGCACTTCCCGTCGCCCGGCCAGGTACCGAAGATCAGCCAGCCGAGGTAGTTCAACGCACCTCGGAGCAGAGGGGCGTGCTGATCGGTCGGCCATTTACCGAGAAACAGCGTGTCGGCCACGCGTTGGGGGAACGGCGTCCGAGGGTTATAGTTTTCCACCGGATACAGTCCGTACAAGGTGGGCTGCATAGAGCCGGTAGGGATTTTAAACGGCTGAATGAAAAAACTGCGAATTGCCATCGCCACAATGGCGGCCACCAGAAGCACTTCGATGTTTTCGCGCCATCCCGATCCGCTGCGTTCCGGAAATGCCCGCGCCAGTTCTTTTTCCAGCTTCCCGGACAGTTCCACGATCAGATGCGGACGATTTTCTGCCAGCGCCAGCGAGAGGTCGGCGCAAAGTCCCTTGAGGCCGTTAACCTGTCGCGGCTCCAGAATGTCGCGATGCATCCGCAACAATTTCTGGGCGCCCAAGAGAAGTTCGCGGCCTCGTTTTCGTGCCTGATATTTTCGCCACCAGTAGATGTCCACGCGCGGCATGGGATCACCCTGCTTTCAACACGGAAATGAACGCTTCCTGGGGAATGTTCACTTTGCCAATTTGTTTCATGCGTTTTTTGCCTTCCTTTTGTTTTTCCCAAAGTTTTCGTTTGCGCGTGATGTCGCCGCCGTAACATTTGGCCGTGACGTTTTTGGCCAGAGCCTTGACGGTTTCACGGGCGATGATTTTGCCGCCGATGGCCGCCTGGATGGCGATCTGGAACATCTGCTGCGGAATGACCTCCTTCAGTTTCAACGCCAGCGCGCGACCGCGCGCCTCAGCCTTGCTCCGATGCACGATGCTCGAAAAAGCGTCCACCGGCTCGCCGTTGACCAGGATGTCCAGTTTGATCAGGTCACCCTCCTGGTAACCCGCGTGTTCGTAATCCAGCGAACCGTAGCCGCGAGTGATACTCTTGATCTTGTCATGGAAGTCCACCAGGATTTCGTTCAACGGCATCGTCGCCGTCAACATCACACGGTGCGTGTCCAGCGAATCGGTCTTCATCACGGTGCCGCGTTTGTCCATGATCAACTGGAGCATGTCCCCGATGTTTTCATTGGGACAAATCACAAACGCTTTCACATACGGTTCCTCGATGTGATCCACCTGCGAGAGGTCCGGCAGATACACCGGGTTGTCCACCTCCACAACCTCTCCATTGGTCTTCAACACGCGATAAACGACGCTGGGATACGTCGCAATGATGTCCATGTCAAATTGCCGTCGCAACCGCTCCTGCACAATCTCCAGGTGCAACAACCCCAAAAACCCACACCGAAAACCGAACCCCAACGCTGCCGAGCTTTCCGCCTGATAATGAAACGCCGAGTCGTTGAGGTTCAGCTTGGCCATGGCCGCCTTCAGCCGCTCATAATCGGCGGAGTTGACCGGGTAAATGCCGCTGAAGACCATCGGATGCACCTTTTGGAATCCGGGCAACGCCCGGTGAGCCGGCTGGCGAGCATCGGTAATGGTATCGCCAATCTGCACGTCGGAGGTGCTTTTGATGTTGGCGATAATGTAGCCGACGCTTCCCGCGCCGAGTTTCTCCCGTGCGGACGGTTTCGGTTGAAACACGCCGACTTCCTTGACCTCAAACTTCAATCCCGTGCTCATCAACTCGATCACCGTCCCGCGCTGCACCTCGCCCGCAAAAAGCCGCACATACGTCACCACACCGCGGTAGGTGTCAAACACCGAGTCAAACACCAACGCCTGCAACGCCGTCTCCCCGGTCGGTTTCGGTGGCGGAATCCGCTCGATCACCGCGCGCAAAATCTCCTGGATGCCAATGCCCGATTTCGCGCTGGCCAGAATGGCCGTGTCCGCGGGAATGGCCAGAATCTCTTCGATCTGGCGCTTGGTCTCCTCGACGTTGGCGTTGGGCAGATCAATCTTGTTGATCACCGGCACGATCGCCAGGTTCTGCTTCATTGCCAGGTGCACATTGGCAACCGTCTGCGCCTCCACCCCCTGAGCCGCGTCAATGACCAGCAGCGCCCCCTCGCAGGCCGCCAAACTGCGCGAGACTTCGTACGCGAAATCCACATGACCGGGCGTGTCAATCAGGTTCAACTCATAGACCTGCCCGTCGTCATGATGATAGGTCATCGTGACCGGATGCGCTTTGATCGTAATGCCGCGCTCGCGCTCCAGGTCCATCGAGTCGAGCACCTGATCGCGCATCTCGCGTTTCTCCATCGCGCCCGTCGCCTCCAGCAGACGATCCGACAACGTCGTCTTGCCGTGGTCAATGTGCGCAATGATGCAAAAATTCCGTATGTGTGACACTTCCATTGGGGCGCGCAATCTAACACCCTTTCTTCCGTTTGTGTAGTCCCCTCTCCCACTTTTTTCAGCGCGCCATCAACCGCTCCCTACCCCACTCCAACAAGGCGCGAACACGACGCGCCGTGGACGCCTCCGCGTAGATTCTCGTGACAGGCTCCGTGCCGCTGGCGCGAAACATCAGCCAGGACTCGTCGGCGGCAATGTATTTGACACCGTCCAACTCGTTCACGCGCGCCACGGGCACACCGAGCAGATCAGCGGGCGGCTCGCCCCGAACAAATGGGACCGGCAGATCCAGCCGACCATACGCGCTGCGGCCAAACTCTCGTTGCAGCGCCGCCGTCAGTTCGGTCAGGCTCTTGCCGCTAACGGCCAACAACTCCAGCAGGTAAAGCGCCGCCAGCAAACCGTCCCGTTCGGGCACGTGACCGCGAAACCCGAAACTACCGCTCTCCTCACCGGCCATGATGACGTCCTTCTCGCGCATCGCCCGGCAGGCCCAACGAAAGCCAATCGGCACCTCCATCAACGGCAAATCATGCGCCCGACAAATCCGATCCACCAGCATCGTGCTGTTGATGGCGCGAACCACATAACCGGGGCGCGCCCGTCGGTTGCGAATCAAATGCAACAGCAACAAGGCATGAACCAGTTGCACGGAAACATAACGCCCACGTTCGTCCACCACACCGAGACGATCCGCGTCGCCGTCGCTGGCCAGGCCAATATCCGCGCGTTGTTGGCGAACGGCAGTGCAAAGGGCGCCGAGGTTGCGCTGGATCGGTTCGGGCGCGCCGCCGCCAAACAGAACATCCCGGTTCGCGCGAATCGGCGTGGCGCCGAGCCAATCGGCCAACAGCGTGCCGCCGCTGCCGTGCATCGAGTCGGTGACAACACGGAGACGCGCCTTCCGGATCGCCTTCAAGTCCACAAACCGCCCGATGGCGTCGAGGTAGGACGGACGCGGGTCGCAAGGGCGAATCCGTTTGTCATCGCTGCGAACCGGCGAGCGGTCGAGAAGTTGCTCAATGGCGCGACTGATGTCGGCGTCGGCGCTACCGGCATAGTGGGCTTTGACCTTGTAGCCATTGAATAGCGGCGGGTTGTGGCTGGCGGTGATCATGACGCCGCCGCAAAGGCGTTGCTGGCGGATGGCATAAGCCAGTGCCGGAGTCGGAACTGCAACCGCTGGCAGGTGGACGGTGATGCCGTTGCCGGAGAGGACTTCGGCAACGAGGCGGGCGTACGTTTCCGATTGAAAACGGTTGTCGAAACCGACCATGGCGCGTTTGGGAAGCGGCAGGCTGTTCCAGTAGTCGGCGGTGGCCTGGGCGAGACGGCGAACGTTGTCGAAGGTGAACTCATCGGCCATGAGACCGCGCCAGCCGTCGGTGCCGAACTTGATCACGCGGTCTGACATGCGTCGCGCAATTCGCGGATGGCACCGGCAAGGTCAAGCGTCTTGTGACGAAACAGGGAGTTTCCCGCCACAAGGATGTTGGCGCCGGCCTCGACGACGCGGCGGCCGGTGTCGGGAGCGATCCCGCCGTCCACGGAAATGTCGAGGGTGGCGGACTTGGCGCGAAGAAAACGCACTTTGTCAATGCCGCTGGGGATAAACGATTGTCCGCCAAAACCGGGGTTGACGGTCATGACGAGGACCTGGTCCACGAGGTGAAGATATGGCAGGAGCGCCTCGACGGGTGTGGGCGGATTCAACGAGATGCCGGCAAGTTTGCCGCGGCTGCGGATATAGGTCAGTGTTTTGGCGATGTCATATTCCGTCGGTTCGACATGAATGATGATGTTGTCGGCACCGGCCTCAATAAAGCGGTCCACGTAGAGGTCGGGGCGTGTCATCATCAGATGCACATCCAGCGGCAGCTTGGTCGCCGCACGCAATGCACGGATGACGTCCGGGCCAAAAGTCAGGTTCGGAACAAAATGCGCATCCATCACGTCGCAATGGACCCAATCCCCCCCGCTCTGTTCCACACGCTGCGCTTCTGCGGCAAACCGGCCAAAGTCAGCGGAGAGAATGGAGGGGGCGATTTTGAGTGGGCGGGTCGGTTTCATCACCTTAATGATGGTGTCCGGGCGGAAACGGCCCGTGAACTCCCCATCGCTGCTCATACAGATACGCCACGGCCGCCAACAGGGCTACGACCAGCAGGATCAACAGAATCTCCAATAGCGCTCGCTTCATGTTGACGACGGGCAATGATCATCCGTGTTGCGTGCGTGTCGCAACGGTAACCTGGGCCTGGGGCGTCGCAATTTTCAAGTACTTGCGGCCTATCAAGCCCAATAGACAGGTGTATCCTTCAAAGTCGGTGCCCGGAAAATGATCCAGGATGCGCCGCACGGTTCCATATTCCAACGCCAACTGCACAAAATCCAGGTCGGGATCTTCCAGCTCAGCCAGCCGTCCCGGCAAAGGAGTGGCCAGCGTTACCACGGCATCCATCGGGGGAATTTCGGGACCGAGATTCTTCAACTCATCAAGCTGTCGCAATCCCTCCAACAACAGCGCGTCGGTGGATTCCGTAATGGGATTGGCAAAAACGCGGACATCCGATTTCTCCAGTTCGAACGTTCCCGTCGTCCATCGAAGCAGCCGATAGAGAACCTTTCGTGGCTCCACATCCACCCACTCTTCCATGCAGGCGTAATAAATCCGACCGTCCTCCAGGAAAATCCGCCCGGTCTCCTTCCCGGAGCGCAACACCAAAAGCCCGCTCTTGCGCGTTGTGGAAAGCAATTGCAACACATCCGCCAACCCAATCTCCGTTAGCGACCCGCGAAACGCGCCCGGTACCGTCGGAGATGGCAACGAGGCCGTCTGGGCCGCCGGTTTGACCGGTTGCGACGGCTCCAGTGAGGCATGGGCAGCAGTCGGAGGAGACGTGGGTGTCACCGCTTGTGGCTGGGCCACCTTGATCAGACGCAGGACATGGTTTCCAAGCGAAATGAGATCGCCGGGACGAAGTGTTGCCTGGGTAACACGCTGGCGATTGACAAAGGTGCCGTTGCGTGAGCCGAGATCGCGAACCGTGATCTGCTCATGGTTGACCACGATGCCCGCATGACGGCGAGAGATGTTGTCATCATTCAACATCACATCGGCCGTGCTCAACCGTCCGAGCACCAATTCACGCCCTTCAGGAAGGACAAACTCCTTCCCGACGTTGGCTCCCGTGACTACTCGTAACGCAAACGATTGCATTGTGTTTTGAGCTTTCTGGTGGAAAGACGTGGCGGCAGTGTAGCCGCCGCAGGGCGCACGGTCAAGTCCGCCCTGTCACCTTTTGGAGGCGGTGATGGCGCGATGCCTTTACGAGGCGCCACAGAGGCTTATCTTATGGAGGGGAGAGAAGAATGAGTGAACTCCGAGGACGAAAACTCTGGTTCGGCTGTGTGGTCGCGCTGGCGGCCATGGAGATGGTGACGATTGCTGTCGAAGAACGATCCTCGCGGGAGTTAATGGTCAATTATGTCCCCCTTTCTCTGTTGGAAACCAACGCCCCGGCCGGTCCCGTCTCGCCACGGATGCGATTTGATCAGGAAATCACCTCATCCGCCGTCGCCCGGCCGCCGCAAAGCGACAGTCCTGCCGCACGCTGGGAGCGATTTGAGGCGGAATTCGGACTGCAAAAGAAAAACCCACACTGGTTCAAAGGCACTCTGGAGAGCGCGAAGTATCAGGTGGACAGCACTCTGTTCGCGATCCAGGATTTTGTCGAGCACTCGCTGAATTTCGACTATCCGTTACGCAATCTCGGACGCGCGGAGACGGGTGCCGAACCTCCCCGTCGTACCCGCGGCAATACCCTGTTCGACGCCATCGAACAAGCCCGTCTAAAATCCGAGGTTAAAATGGATTCCCTGATGGGCCACGGATTTGTGGGCATCAAACTGGTGCTGCCCATCGGCGACTAGCGTGGCGCGACGGCCTGTTGGAACAGCGGTTCCTGGCGACACCGGTCAAAGCGGCGATCGGTACGGGCGTTTTCACGCAGTTTCCCGCGCGTGGGGTCCAGCGCAAAGGCGCGTGAAAGCGCGTTGAGACCGTCGTGACAATTCCCCTGGGCGCAACAGGCGGCAGCAAAATGATACCACAGTCCCGCATGACCGGGGAAACGATGAACGGCGACCTTCAGCAGTTGCGCGGCCCGATCCAGGCGACGAATGCCGGCATACACATCGGCCGCCTGCAGCAGGTCATCTTCTTTCACATGCGGCTGCGCCAGTAAATCCCCCACCAGACCGTCCATCGCTTCCACCTGTTGGCGGCGGGCATATCCAGCCAACAACTGCGCCATCACCGCAATGTCTGACGGTTGTGCCTGATGCAGCGCCTCCAATCGGCGCACCTCATCGGCCACTCGTTGCCGTTCTTTGAGTTGATTGATCATTTCATGGAGATGAACGTTGTACTTGTCCCTGGCCAGGGCGTCGGTCAAAACCTGTTGCGCTTCCTTGAAACGGTCCATCTGGAGATAAAATTGCACAAAACGCCCTGCCGCTTCCTGATTGTCCGGATACAACTGAAGCGCCTGTCGAAAAGCGTATTCGGCGTCCTCCGTCATCCGGTGATAAGCGTACAACCCCGCAATGGCCGTTCGTGCCTTCGAATATGCCAATCGTGCCGCATGATCCTGACGAAACCCCGGGTCGGCCAGATGACTGGCGACCTGTTCATCCCAAAACCGTCGGTCGCGGCCGACAATCGAGGGATCAAGCACCATGACGGGTTGAGATTGCAACCGCAGGATGAGGCCGTACGGCTCCAAGTATGGGTACATCCATGGGATTACATCACCCTCTTCAACGTAAAATGGATGCTGCCCCTTGTTCTGCTCAAATAGCATCCGGCTCAGCACTCCGTTTAGTTCATTGCGAATAGCACTGTTTTGGCTTCCCAACCGTCCCCATCCGACCGCCAGATCGTTTCCCGACTCCCCCAACACGGCAAGACTTCGCCGCAGAGCCTCCTGCCAATCCAAGCGAGAAGGCAACCAAAGCGGCTCCGTCGGATACAACTCGTCGCGCTTCCAAAACCGTTGCCATCCGGAATTTTCCGACCGTTTCGCACCGTACCGAGCATGTAATTGTCGCAGATACCACGGGTCATTCAATGCGCCCTGCGCGATCACATACACATCCCGACGATCAAAAATGACACTCTCACGATACCGCGGTAAATGCGTCCTGAAAAACGACGGCATCCGACTCTCGACAAACACCATGTACGCGGGTACGCACCGTCCCGTTGTCGTTCCCCCGAACAACACCGCGTTGCGCTCCATCTCCGGATACGCGCCTTCCGGCTTGAAAATCCGATAGCCATACCCGTAGCCAAACGTATGATGACGCTGACTGCTTTCCGCCCAGTACAACAGCAACGAAACCACAGGGAAAACAAGCGTCGCCAAACTCCACAACTCCACCCTCGGATTCACATCCACCCGTCGGCGCAACAGGAAAACCTGCAACAGGACCAGCGAATACCCGATGAAAATGGCGTACACGGCGTACGCCGGCAGAAAAAACACCCGATCGGTCAGGGTCCGCAACTTCTCAAACGGCGGGTTGGACAAAAACACAAAACCCAACCCGAAACTGAGAAACGCCATCAGCAAAAACCAGAGCCAATCACGGCTGAATCGCGTCAGTTCACGAAAGAAAAACCACACCGCCAACCCCAGGACGGCAAACACCACGTTGAACTGCCCCTGCAGATTGTGGAAAAATACGTTGATTTGCGCCCACAAATGCAACAGAGATCGCTCGGCTTGCGCCAACGCATATTGAAGTCCCGCAACAGACTGTAACAGCCCCGCAATCCCACCGTTCACCGGCGGATTCGTCGCCGCGGCCAACGGCTCATACAAATACCATGACACCCCCAGACAGACCGACACCGCAACCATCAAGACCACGCGCCATTGTTGCATCACTCCATTCCCAGCCCGACACAAAAAATACAAAACAACCAACGCCCCCATTCCCACACCACCCAACGCCACCGAACTGAACAAACCCTGACGTAGAAAACGGCCACCCAGCACCACTGTCGCGACAACGACCAACAAAACAATACCAAGCGTTACCACCAACAAATCCCGTCCCACCGACCGGTCCACCCGCCAGACAAAAAACGCGAGCGCCAAACACGCCAATATCATCGTTGGATGCACGCCCCATCCCATCCCCCACAAAAACGCCGTCACATACAATCGCCACCGTCGGTCCGTCTCGAAACTCCAACGGTACAACCCCACCAAAATCGCCATCCACACGCATACATTCATCGTGTGAACGCCCGTCACAACCGCCTGCGACCAAAACGCCGGACCAAACGCCAGTAACAATCCAGCCGCCGGTCCGCTCAGCGCTCCCACCCGCAATGGTAACCGGTGCTGAAACGATTCCTCGTGGGAAATCAATTTCGCCGCCAGCACCCGGCCACTGCGCGACACCAGCAACGCCAGTAATCCCGCCGCCAGCGCCCCCCAAAATGCCGACAACAGATTCGTCCGCCACGCGACATTCCCCACCGGCACCATGTGCGTCCATGCCCAGGCAATCAGCGTCCATGCCGGATACCCCGTCGAATGCGGCACACCAAACCACCACGCCGCCGTCGCCAATTCGCCCGAATCCCCCGTCGTCACCCCCGGCGCCAGTGTCACCAGATACACCACCAACGCCACCAGCGCCGTCGCAGCGGCTCCCCACCAGTCCAGCGCGTGCCAAAACCCCTTCGGCTCGCGTTCATGGGCAACCTCCCACTCGCCCCCTCCATGCGGGGCCATCCTCATCATTCGCCCGCTTGTTTTCGCGGTCGCCGACGAAAGCCGTTGGCCGCCGCCAGCGCCCACACCATCCACAACGCTTCGCGGACAATGTGGCCGGACATTTTCGACCGGCCCGCGTAGCGGTCCGCGAAAGTGATGGGGATTTCCGCCACGCGAAATCCTTTCATCCAGGCTTTATAGGTCATCTCGATCTGGAACGCATACCCATTGCTGCGCACCGCCTCCAGATCCAGCGACTCCAGCACCCGCCGTCGAAAACACTTGAAACCGCCCGTCGGATCGGCCACCGGCATCCCTGTGATGAGGCGAACGTAATAGGAAGCTCCCTTGCTCAGGAACAATCGCGACAACGGCCAGTTAACCACGCGCACACCGTTCTTGTAACGGGAGCCGAGCACCAGATCGTTGTGTTCGATGGCTTTCAAAAAGTTGGGAATCTCTTTCGGATCGTGCGAGAAATCCGCGTCCATTTCCATCAGGTAATCAAACCCGCGCGCCAATCCCCATTTGAATCCCGCGATGTACGCCGTGCCCAATCCCTGTTTCCCCGCCCGTTCCAGCAGATGGATGCGCGGGTTGCTTGCCGCCATTTCTTTCACAATCGCCCCCGTACCGTCGGGCGAGCCGTCGTCCACCACCAACACCTCCACATTCGGCGCCTGTTCCAGCACCGCCGGCAGAATGTTGCGGATGTTTTCTTTCTCGTTGTATGTCGGAATGATAACCAGTGCTTTCGGAGTCATAACGGTAGCGCAATCGCGCTACAGCTTACTCAATTGCTCTCGCTTGGCCAGCCAATAAATCAGAAACCTGGCGAACAGGACAAACACCGCCGCCACGGGGCGTTGAGCCAGCGGCAAACCGGTAATCTCACCGAGCCAACACGACGAAAAGAACCAACCTACTCACCGCCCGATAAGGAATAACCACATCGGGCCAAAGTTCGTCGCTGTCACACTCTTTCCGTCCATCAGCTCCGAAATTTGTTTCGGCGCCGGTTGCGGGAAATCAGCACGATTCATGTCCACCACCAGAACGGCGTCCACGTCCGTTTTTCCCTGTCCTGTCATTTGCGAGGCCAGCACGGGCAGTTCCAGCCGTGCCCGTTCCACTTTCCCCCACTGATCCATTTGCCAGTAACGTTGTTTTCGCAGCAAACCCTCCAAGTCCACCCGTTCCCGCAGAAAACGGGCAGCCGCCAGTTTGTGGCTGATCACCGTGCCGTAGCCGCCGTGAGCGCCGCCGTGACGCGAAAGGAACCCGTACAGATCGAGCATAAACCAGACGTTAGCCGCCGCAAAAACCAACGCCACCAGCAAGACCACCATCGTGGACGCCCCTCCGCGCCAACGAGCAAGAGGGAAACTCGATGCCCCGAACTGCTGTGCCGCGGCGCCAAGCGCCAGAAACAACGCCGGGTAGAGCACGACAAAATACGATTGAACCGTGTAGAGTCGAGCCAGGATGAACACAGCCAGCGGGCCGAGGACGCAGGCCACCAGCATCCGTCCCGGTGTGCCGCCCCGCATGGCCAACCAAACCAATGCGGCCAGCAACGCGATCTGTTGCGCCACCAAAATGGCATCCCCCCATCGCCAACCGTGGCGGAAATATTCGCGTGGCGGCCAGATGCGATTTACGTCGAGTTCGGGGCGGGTACTCAACCCGAGGATATCCTCGATGCCGCCGCTGTTGAGGATCCAGAGTGCCTGCCACCACGGATCACGACGTGGCATGGCGTAACCGAGTTGCGGGTGAACAATCATCCCCGTGGGAATTTTGTATGCCTGGCCGCCGATGGTTTTTACCGCTTTGCGAAAATCGTTCCAGTTGTGGGCGATCTGGTAATTCAGGTACGGCACCAGCAACACGCCCGCCAGCGCCAACCCCGCCACGGCCCAGCGCCAGTCCATCTTCGGGCGCAGCCACAGCAACAAGCCGATCACCGTTGCCGTCAGGGCCAGCCCGGCAAAATGGACTTCGATCACCAACAAGGGCAACAGCGCGACCCAGAACACCGCCCGCCGTCGCTGGCCGAACACCAGCGCGTGCAACGCCCAGATCGTTCCCGCCGTCATCAACGGCACGAAATCCTGCGCCCAGATTTTGCGCGAGTAGATTACCGCCCACGGCGAGACGGCAAACAACAACGCCGCCACCAGCCCGGCCAGGGGACCGTAGTATTTGCGTCCGACATGCCAGGCAATGACGATGGCAAGAAGGTTGAGGGTAGCGATGGCGCCGCAGACGAATATCGGGGTGGCATGAATGGCAAACAGTGGCACCAGCAGGTAGAGAAACAGCGGCGGGTTCAGCACTTTGACCGAGGAAAGCAATCCGACCTGCGGCCAGCCGCCGCCCTGCAGGACGCGATGGACAATGTGCGTGGCATACGCTTCGTCGCCCTTGAACTCCAGCAGGTCCGTCCGTTGAAATCGCAACCAGGCACCCAGCGCCAACACCAACGCCAGCGCCGCCCATTCGAGCTTCCGTGTATCGAGTTTCATTGGCGGATCCGAAGCGGATGGAACACGCGGTGACGCCACAACACCCGCATCAGTTCCGCCGCGGTCGCCATGGCCCGGCGGAGGTTGTAGGGGATTCGGGTGTCATGATCATGAATCCAGCGTACCGGTACTTCGGCAACGCGACAGCCTTCGCGGGTAGCCACAATCAACATCTCCACGTCAAAAATTGGCGTGTTGGTTTTGACCTGCGGAAACACCTTCTGGGCCACCTCGCGCCGCATGCACTTGAAACCGCACTGTGTATCAGCCACACCGCGCAACGCCAGCGCCTGAACCGCCAGCCAGAACAGGCGGCTGGCCAGCCGCCGCCCACGCGACTGCCCCATCAACACCTCCGAGTCGGGCAGGCGGCGGGAGGCAATGGCAATGTCGTAGCCTTCCCGCTCCAATTTGGGCAACAATTTATCCAGTTCGGTAATCGGCGTGCTCTGATCGGCGTCCGCAAACAACACATACCGGCCCTGTGCCGCCAGCATTCCTTCGCGGACGGCGCCGCCTTTGCCGCGATTGGGTTTGTAGGAGATCAGGCGCAGTTGCGGGTATTGTTTGGCCAGTTCCGCCGCCACGCGCGCCGTGCCGTCGGTACTGCCGTCGTCCACCACGATGATCTCGAAATCGCCCTTGGTGGCGGCATACGCGGCAACCTGTGGGATGGCCATCGGCAGGCGTTTTTCCTCGTTATAGGCGGGGATGACGATGGACAGGTATGGCAGCGACATTTTCAACCGGCCTTCCGCAAGACACCACTCTGACGCAAAATCGCCAACGCTTCGGCGGCGTAATCCTTTTGCAGGTGTTCGCCCCGAATCCATTCCACATACTCGCGCACGCTGTCCCGCGGCGTTTTTGTGGGCCGCCAACCAAGCCGCTCCAATCGGGAAATGTCCGAGACACTGTGCCGCGTGTCGCCGACCCGATATTCGCCGGTCAGATTCGGGGCGAGGTTGACGCCGACGGTTTCCGCGACAATCCCGGCAAATTCGACCACGGTGTATCCTTTGCCGCCACCGACGTTGAAGACCTGGTAGTTGGCCGCGTCGTTCTCCAAGACCAGACGGTTGGCACGCGCCACGTCGCCGACATGGACGTAATCGCGCAACTGTCCGCCGTCTTCAAAAACGGGCGCGGCACGCCCCGCCAGGTTGGAGAGCGTGAACACGCGGAGCACGCCCGAATAGGCGTTGCGGTAGGACTGGCGCGGTCCTTGGACGATGGAGTAGCGAAGCGCGACGCTGGGGATGCCGTAGTTGCGTCCCAGGGCGATGGCCATCAGTTCCTGGGAATATTTTGAGATGGAATACTGGTTTTTCGGGTTGGCGTGTCGTTCCTGCAACAGCAACGGTTGGATCGTTCCGCCGCAGATCGGGCAGACCGGTTCCCATTGACCTTGCGCCAGCCGTTGCGGGTCGCGGCCTTCGGGAAAGACCTCGCCATCCTTCGGGCATTGGTAGCGTCCTTCCCCGTACACGAACTGGCTGCTGGCCACCACCACCTTTTGGATCGGCAATTTCTCGGCCACGATGATCTCGTAGAGCAACGCTGTGCCGACGGCGTTGACATGGAAGAAACGGGAAAAATTCGGCAGCAAATCCTGATAGGCTGCCAGATGGATTACCAGGTCCACCCCACGCAACGCCCGTCGCCAGTCACTGTCGTTGCGAACATCGCCGAGCAGTCGTTCCGCGTCGTCGGGCAACCACGCGGGCCATTGGCCGCTGCCGTCGTGCACCGGTGGTGTCAGATTGTCGAGCAATCGCACTTCGTATCCCGCGCGAAGCAGTTCCTCTGCCGTATGGGAGCCGATAAAGCCGGCGCCGCCCGTGATGAGAACCCGTCCCTTGCTCATGCTCCCTTCCATTTCAATTTTTCGTACAGGTACGCGGTCAACATGTGATCAAAGATCATGTGGACATCTTCCACGGGACCGTAATCGTCGGACGGCGCGACAAAAGCGACGTCAGCCAGTTTCGCCAGCCGTCCGCCGCCAAACCCGGCCAGGCCCAGCACGGTCATTCCGAGTTGTTTCGCGGTCTCGACGGCGGCGAGGATGTTCGGCGAGTTGCCCGACGCTGAAATGGCGATCAAGAGGTCGCCGGGTTGGGCAAGGTTTTTGAGTGGTTCGCGGAAGATGGCGTTGTAGTTGGCGTCGTTGGCCCAGGCGGTCATCAGCGACACGTTATCGGTCAGCGCGATGACACGGAACCGTTTCCATGGCGCGTCGCCCTTGTGTCCAAGTGTACCTTTGGAGAGATCGTTCATCATGTGCGAGGCTGTGGCGGCGCTGCCGCCGTTGCCGATGATGAAAATTTGTTTACCGGCGGCGTGGGCTGTTTCGATCAAGCGGGCGGCCTTCTCGAAGGCGTCCAGTGGAAGGCGATCGAGGACAGTTTTCAGGGTGGTCAGGTAGTGTTGGGCGAATTCGGTGGGCGTTTTCATTCAATACCTCTGCAAGTTCAAGATCATGCGGCTGCCGCCGCGTTCCAGGCGGAACGGCATTTCCCGCAGGTCGGCGAGCGCCTGGCGGACGGCGCGGCGTTTATCGCTGGGTACACACAACAGGAAGAAGCCACCGCCGCCGGCGCCGCTGATTTTGCCACCGAGGGCGCCGGCCCGGATGGCGCGCTGGTAAATTTCGTCCATTTCGTTGTCGCTGATTCCCGCGGCCAGGGTGCGTTTGGCTTCCCACGCGCGGTGCAGCAACGGCCCCAGTCTTTCGATGTCCGCCTCTTCAATCTCCTGTCGAACCTGTCGCGCCTGGGCGGTCATGTCCTTCAAGATGGGCACTTTGCTGGGGATGTTTGTTTTTTGTTGCGACAGGATTGCGGCAGCCTGTCGGGTTTTGCCGGTAAAAAACAGCATCAGCATGTTGTCGAGGTCTTCCAACGCCGTGCGCGAGGTCCGCAGCAGGCTGGTTCTGACCTGGCGCCCCGGCCCGAACTCGAAGTAGCGCAGGCCACCGTAGGCGGCGATGTACTGGTCCTGGACTCCGATCGGTTTTTTCAAGATATCAATTTCGATTTCGCAGGCCTCGCGGGCCAACCGCTCCGCGTTGGGGGTTTCGCCGACATATTGGTAGAGGGCATTGAGGACGCCGACGGTGACGCTGCTGGAAGAACCCAATCCGGATCCCTCCGCAGGAATGTCCGACAGAAACGAGATTTCGATTCCCTTGCTCACGCCCACCTTGCGCATCGCTTCGCGGACCAGTTCGTGCTCGATCTGGTCAACCGAATCCACAATCTCCTTTTTGGTCCAGTTGACGTAAATCTTGTCGTCAAACCGTTCCTTGACGATGCAATACACAAACTTGTCAATCGCCGAACTGACCACCGCGCCACCGTGCTCGACAAAGAAATCGGGAAAATCCGTGCCGCCACCGGCAAATGAAATCCGCAAAGGTGTCTGCGTGATAATCATCGGGACCAACTTTCGTAGTCGCGTTGCGCTTTGGCCAGCCGTTCGGGCGTGCCGATGTCTTGAACATAGGCGTCGGGTTTCATCGCGTACAAAGGTTTTCCTTCGGCCAACAGTTTTGGAAACACGTCCCGCCCAAAATCGCAGAACTGTCCGGCAGGAATCGCGTCCAGCACCGCTGGCTCCAGCAGATAAATACCAGCGTTGATTCGATTTGTCGAAACCTCTTTCGGGTCGGGCTTCTCCACAAATCGCCGCACCCGACCGTCGGCGTCGGTTTCCACCACGCCGCCTGTCCACGGCTCCGGCGATTCCCACAGCGCCATCGTTGCCAGCGCGCTGTGTTCGCGGTGAAACGCCAGCAACGGCGCCAGTTCGAATCGGAACAGGTTATCGCCGTAAAGCACCAGAAATGTTCCATCGCGTAATTCAGCCTCCATCTTCTTGACGGCGCCCGCCGTACCGAGCAATTCCGTCTCATACGAGTAGGTAATTTTCACGCCAAAGCGGCTGCCGTCGCCGAAGTAGTCAGTGATTTTTTTGGGCAAATAATGCAGGTTGACGATGAACTCGCACACCCCTTGCCGTCCGAGCAACTCGAAATGATGTTGAAGCAGTGGTTTGCCGCCGATGGGGACCATGACCTTGGGAACGTCCAGCCCCAGCGACCGCAATCGTGTGCCAAGCCCTGCCGCGAGAATAAACGCTTTCACAATGGCAGCGCAGAATGCCGCAACCGCTCGGAGAAATCAACCACAGGCGCAATGCACCGCAAAAACCACGAAGAACATGAAGCATCCACAAGTGTCACGCCGAACCGGCGATAGCCAATGCCCGTTGAATCTTCGCCAGCACCTGCTGCCGTCGCCAGCCGCTAATGCTCGCGCGGCGCATTAGCCGGGCGAGCGCCAGTTCGGTGTCCCGATTCCCACGCGCCCGAATCCGCGCCATCACCTCCGAGCGTTTGCGTTTGGTGAAAACGTCCGCCATTCAACCCGTATCCTTTACGTCGGTGGGCGAGCGTGATTGTGTTTGCGTGTCGTGATTGTGCCGATCACAAAGATCTGATTCCGACGGGATGGAGACGGCATCTGGATTGCCAAGTCGTCGCTGTTGCCCGGCTGTCTTGCCCAGGGGTGTGATCTGGGCGAAGCGTTGCTAAAGTTTCTGGAAGTGGTCAAAGCCCATTGGGAAGCGATGACGGAAACCGATCGCCCGATCCTGCGAGCGTTTCGTGACAATTCCAGTCTCGCGGCCTGCCCCGTGGGCAAGTATCCCGCCGCAACTACCGGCAACTGTACGGGCACGATTCCAATCCGTTCCGTCCAAAGCGACTGATTGCGTTGCTGGGCATTCGGATGGCGTGCCGTGCGACATCATGGCCGACATCATCGAAGACCTTGGCTTGACCCGCGCGAAATTCCACTTTGGGAAGTTCTGATTCCGTCCACAATAACCGTGCCGGCGCAGACCCTAAGTCCGGGGCGTTTTGCGTTAGTTGATTAGTAGTCACAGATTTCGTCTCGCAGTTCGCCTAGGCGGACAAGCAATAGCGGCTGTAGCAGTTGACGGAGCGTCTCCCAATTCGTCAGAATCCGTTGCACCAAGTTGTCTTGTCCGTCTGTTTTCCCTTGCAGGTAGATTCTGCGCAACGTCTGTGACTGGTTTTGTTGTTGGTATTCAAGATCACGAATGATCCGAGCATAACAACGGGCGATGCTCATGGCGTCGCGCTCGCCACTGCATTCCTCTGGGGTAAAGGAATCGTCAGAAAGGTAATAACCCGAAGCCAAGTATTCGGCTGTCTTACGCCAAAAGATTCTTCACGGGCGCGTAAACCTTCAAGAATTTGCCCCAGATCGCGTTGTGTCAGTTGTAACAGATAGGTATTGCTCATGGTTTTTGGGATTCTCGCGGTGGACCACACGCTGTCATAATTTGCTTCTTTCAAAGTTTAGTTGGTTCTGCCAATCTTCTGGCATGGACAAAGCGCCACCGGTCAAGTGGACGCGCGAGCATTTTCTTATCGCGCTGAATCTGTATTGCAAACTGCCATTCGGTAAACTCCACAAAGGCAACCCCATCATCGTGGAGGCCGCCCGGCGAATGCGCCGAACACCAAACAGTTTGGCGATGAAACTGTGCAACTTCGCCGCTCTTGACCCTGTGCAACGCGCCCGTGGCATCCGTGGCTTGTCGGGTGCCACGAAACAAGACCGGGCGATGTAGAATGAGTTCTTCGCCAACCTGCCCACGCTCGGTCCTGAGAGCGAACAGTTGCTGCACGACCTCTTCACCACCGACGAAACAAAGGAGGTGGACTTGCTGGCGCGTGACACAGTCCGACTGGTGCGACCAAGTGGCCCGACAGAAATTCACGCGACTGTCAAAACCCGACGCGGTCAGCAGTTCTTCCGTCAAGCTGTTCTCACTGCCTACGGGTTGCGTTGCTGTGTGACCGGCATTCCTGTGCCTCGGTTGCTGGTAGCGAGCCACATCAAACCATGGCGCGATTTCCCAGATGAGCGGTTGAATCCACGCAATGGTTTGTGCCTCTCGGCGTTGCACGACGCCGCATTTGACAACGGATTGTTCACGCTCGATGAGGATTTGCGTATTGTCCTCAGCAAACAACTCAAGCGTTATTTGCCACAGCCAGCGTTGGAACAATATTTTGTGTGCTTTGAGGGACAGCGGATCAGCCTTCCAGAGAAACTTGCTGAACCCGATCCCTCTTGCCTCGCCTACCACCGCGAACACGTTTTCCAAAACTGATTGTATCGCGGATAGTTCGCCGAAACGGCGGACAAAAGTCTATGGACGATGAGTCAAGTTGTGTGGGTCGGCACCCCATCTCTGGTGTTCTATGCGCGTTCTGGCGGCCAATTTGTCTGTGCCGATTCGCGAGGATTCATAACCCAAATCCCCTTAAATCAGCGTTCATCCGTGACTCATTTCAGCCAGCGAATTTTGATTTGGCCTTCGAGCAGCTTGAACCCGGTATCAGAGATAACGGGTTCCGCTTTGCGCGCTTTGACAACGCGGCGGCACGACCATCAGCCAGACCACGATGATGCGCCGCGCTCTCAGATGGGTTACGACTACGCGGTTTCTGACTTGCTTTCTTCCGACAACGACGCCTTGCGGCGTTTAGCAATTCGTTCTTTCCTGCCAGTTGCCCCTTCACTGTCGTGCTCCCGCACGTATCGGGAGAGGACTGCCCAGGCTTTTTGAAGGGCTTTGGCGCGGTGGCTGATGCGGTTCTTGATGTCGAGCGGCAGTTCGGCAAACGTTTTGACCTGTCCGTCGGGAATGAACAGCGGATCATAGCCGAACCCGCCGCCGCCGCGTTCTTCTTCGATGATGAGGCCGTTGCAGATGCCTTCGACGGTGTCCACCAGGCCATTTTCGTCGGCAACCGCCACCACGCAACGGAATCGGGCGGTGCGTTTTTCCATCGGGACACCGTGCAAGGCGGCGAGCAGTTTCTTGTTGTTTTCGTGGTAGGAGGCTTTTTCGCCAGCGTAACGGGCGGAGCGGACGCCGGGGTCACCGCCCAGGGCGTCCACTTCAAGGCCGGTGTCGTCGGCCAAGGTCAACATTTTGGCCAGTTTCGCGGTTTCGACGGCTTTTTTGATGGCGTTTTCGCGGACGGTAGGGGCGTCTTCGACGATGTCCGGCAGCCCTTTGCGGTCGGCGACAGAAATCACTTCGACAGGAAGATCGGCCAGAATGGCCGAAAGTTCCTTCAGTTTGTCTCGATTGCGGGTGGCGACCAGTAGTTGCATGGCGGCGGATTATATTTGGCGTCGTCAAAAAAAGAAGCATATAGTTCGTCTCCCATGCCGAACCAACTTTACATCCTTTATGCCGTCTCTCTGCTGATGGACATGGCAGTGGCCGGGGTTGTTTTTTCCGTGGGCCGTCGGGCGGCCGAACTTGGCGCCAGCGCGGGCGCGCTCGGAATGCTCGGCGCAACCTGGCTTGCGCCGTATGCCGTGATGTCGCTGATATCGGGACGGCTTTCCGACCGATGGGGGAGGCGGCGGGTGGCGTTGATCGGGCCGGTTCTGACGGGAGCAATGACATTGGCTTGCGCTGCCACCACCAATGTTAATCTGTTGATTGGGTTGACCGCGGTTTTCGGGTTGGGGCTGGGTTTTTTCTGGCCGCCAGTGATTGCGTGGATCAGCGACGGAGCCGTCGGTCGGTCGTTGCACGCGCGGCTGACGCGGTTCGGTGTGGCGTGGAACATTGGGTTGTTTCTGGGGTTTGGCATGACCGGCTGGGTGTTTCAGCGATGGCCGGGGATGGCATTTTACATTCCCGCCGCGGTGTTGGCGCTGATTTTCGTGTTGCTGTGCGTGCCGGCATCTCCCGCGCAGGACGATCCACTGACGGAACTGTCCGCCGCAACGGAGACGGTTCCGGCCGGACGAGGGTTTCGAAAAACGGCGTGGCTGGCGAATTTCGGGGTGCGGATGACCAACGCGGGCGTGGCGGCCATTTTCCCTCAACTGGCGACTCATCTCAGTATTGCGCCGGACACGCACGGCGGGTTACTGGCGTTAAGCAACGCGGCAGCACTGGGAATGATTGTCGCGCTTCAGTGCTCGGTTTACTGGCACAGCCGTCTCTGGCCGTTGTGGCTGGCCCAACTGTTGGGGGTACTGGCGGCGGCCACGGTGGGAATCGCGGGACAGGTATGGCTGTTTTTGGCGGCATTTGTCGTTATGGGGGCGGTGGGTGGCTACAGTTATCAGGCCAGTATTTTTTTTACGCTTCAGGAGATGACGGAGAAAGGCAAGGGCAGCGGTTTGCACGAGGCATTTCTGGCGTTGGGGATGTTGACCGGCCCCCTGCTGGCCGGCGGAGCCGGTAATCTGGTGGGGCTTCGCGCTCCCTATTTCGTTTGCGCGACAGCGTTGCTGATGGTAATCCTCGCGCAAGTGGCAGTTGTGATTTTGCGCCGACACGAGTATGTTGCGTGCCGACCGGAGACAAGAGCATGAATGAACATTTGACCCGACGCGATTTGTTGCGCAAGCTGGGGCTGGGCGCTGCTGCCATCACCGCGCGTCCGCTCAATCGCGTGATGGCTGCTGCCGGTGAGGCGCTGGAGGAACGCCCCGCGGAATTCACATTGCCGCCGTTACCCTACGCTTATGACGCGCTGGAGCCGTACCTCGACGCCCGGACGATGGAGATTCACCACGGCAAACATCACCAAGCCTACGTCAACAGTCTCAACGCCGCGCTCAAAGACCATCCCCGACTTCTGGGCAAACCGATCGAACAACTCCTCGAACACCTCGACGACGTACCTGAAAAAGTCCGCACTGCTGTCCGCAACTTCGGCGGAGGCCATTACAATCACACGCTCTACTGGAACTGCATCAAACCCGGCGGTGGCGGCGAACCTACGGGCGACCTTGCCAGGGCCATTTCTCGGAAGTTCGGCAGTTTCGCCGAGTTCAAAGACCGACTCACTGCCGCCGCCATCAGACAATTCGGTAGCGGCTGGGCCTGGCTGGTCAAAACCCGACGGGGCGACCTGGAGATTGTCGCCACCTCCAATCAAGATTGCCCTCTCAGCCAGGGCCAGACTCCCTTGTTGACCGTGGACGTGTGGGAACATGCCTATTACCTCAAGTACCAGAACCGACGCTCCGAGTTTGTGACCGCCTGGTGGAACGTGGTCAACTGGGACGCCGTGGCGGCGCGTTTCGCCTGCTGACACTGTCTTATCAAGAACACGTGAAGTTGGCCGTTGTTGGTGAGAAGCGATCTGGCTGTTTTGAGTGCGGGCAGTAGCTGCACGTTCATCAAAACCTCCTTTGATGGATGGCCTGTTCCTGCTCCTGCCCTGGGTGGCTCGTCCACTGGTTATTGCTCACGATCATATCGCTCTTGCGAGTGCAGGAACTCTTTCCGTGATTGACGCAAAGAGGGCGGAAGGCTATTTTCTGCGCCCCTATGAGCAAAACCTATACAGTGGCAGTGGTCGGCGCAACCGGCGCGGTTGGCATCGAGATGATCCAGACGCTGGAAAAACGCAATTTCCCCGTCGGAAAATTGCGGCTCTACGCCAGCGAACGCAGCGTCGGTAAACGACTAAAGTTTCGCAACGAAAATATCCCCGTCGAACTGCTGACGCCGCACGTGTTCGGGGGTGTGGACTTCGCGCTGTTCAGCGCGGGCGCGTCGCGTTCCAAGGAGTTTGCCGCTGCAGCCGTTGCCGCCGGTGCGGTGGTCATTGACAATTCCTCCGCCTTCCGCATGGAGCCGGACGTGCCTTTGGTGGTGCCGGAAGTGAATCCCGAAGATGCAAAGAAACACAAGGGAATCATTGCCAACCCGAATTGCTCAACCGCAATCATGCTGGTGGCCGTCTATCCGCTTCACAAGGTCAATCCGGTCAAACGTATCATCGTCTCGACCTACCAGGCCGCCAGCGGCGCGGGTGCCAAGGCGATGGCCGAACTCGAAGAACAAACTGCCAAGGTTCTGCGGGGCGAGACCGACATTCATGCCTCCGCCCTGCCCCAACGCATTGCGTTCAACCTTTTCCCCCACGTGGATGTCTTCCTCGACAATGGTTATACCAAGGAAGAAATGAAATTCGTCAACGAATCGCGCAAGATCATGCACCATCCGACGCTCATGATCAGCGCCACCTGCGTGCGCGTGCCCGTCTATCGCGCCCACAGCGAAGCCGTCAATATCGAGTTTGAGCGTCCCATGACACCTGCCGAGGCCCGCGAGATTCTGAAGAAATCCCCCGGTGTCCAGGTTGTTGACGATCCCGCCAACAAAAAGTATCCGATGCCGATTGACGCCAGCGGCCTGTACGACTGCCTCGTGGGACGCATTCGCCAGGACGTCTCGCGCACGGACGGGCGAGGCCTCGACCTGTTCGTCAGTGGCGACCAGTTGCTGAAAGGCGCAGCCCTCAACGCCGTCCAGATCGCCGAGCTGTTGATCTAACACGGCGCCCTGCCGATCGGACACGGGACTCAGCCAAGCGCTCAAAACCACCGTCTCAACGGATTTTGTGTGGCGGGTTTACCGTTTCCATCAAATCAATTTTGTGGCACGTGCTACAAAATTGATTTGAAGGGAGGCGGCTGACCCAAGACGATTAGAAGCATGACAACCTATTGCGACGGCCACCACCAAACCGGTGCGACGGCAACGAAATAAAGAGATAAGGCCCGTTTTTCCGTTGCGACGTAACGAGCGAGGCTTTAGAGTCGCCGCGACCGATGAAACTCGCACTCGCCCAAATCAATACCACCGTCGGCGACCTTCACGGCAACGCCGCCAAAATCCTCGATGCCTATCGCCAGGCCGCCGCCGTCGGTGCCGAATTGGTCCTCACGCCCGAACTTGCCGTAACCGGCTATCCGCCACGCGACCTGCTTGCCAAACGACGGTTTGTCGAGGACAACCTCCGCGTTCTCACCGAGATGGTCCCGCAAATCGGCCAGACGGCCCTCATTGTTGGTTATGTGGATTTCAATCCAGACGTGTTTGGCAAGCCCTACTACAATGCCGCCGCCCTGCTTCAGAATGGCCGCGTATTGGCGCGACGTTACAAGACGTTGTTGCCCACCTACGACGTTTTTGACGAAGACCGCTATTTTCAGCCCACCCCGCGCAACGAACCGTTCCTGCTGGGCAACTGCCGCCTCGGCATCACCATCTGCGAGGACATCTGGAACATCGAACGATTCGCCCCCATTCGTTACGCACACGATCCGCTGGCCGATTTTGAGCACGCCGGTCTGCGTCTTTTGGTGAACCTCTCCGCCTCGCCCTATCATCTCGGTAAGGGGCGTCTCCGTCACGAACTGCTCCGCGGGGTTGCCCGCCGTTATCGGGTACCGCTCGCCTACTGCAATCTCGTCGGCGGCAACGATGAACTCCTCTTTGACGGGCGCAGTATGGTGTTTGATGCCGACGGTAATCTCCTCGGCCAGGGCAAAGCGTTTGCCGAGGACCTGCTCCTGGTGGACATGGAGGCTCCTGCGCAGACGTTTCAGCCCCTGGAACAGGCATCAGCACTCCACGATGCCCTGGTCCTTGGATTGCATGATTACGCCGTCAAATGCGGCTTCAAAAGCGCCGTTCTCGGCCTCAGCGGCGGCGTGGATTCCGCCGTCACCGCCTGTCTCGCGGTGGATGCTTTTGGAAGGGAAAACGTCCTCGGCGTCTCGCTGCCCTCCCAGTACTCCTCCCAAGGGAGTCTTGATGACGCACGCGAACTGGCTCGCAACCTCGGTATCCGCTACGAAGTGATTCCCATCCAAGCCGCCTTCGAGCAGTTCAAAGCCACTTTGCAACCCATTTTTGCCGGCCGCCCCGAGGACACCACCGAGGAGAATCTTCAAGCCCGCATCCGCGGCACGCTGTTGATGGCCATCTCGAACAAATTCGGCCATCTCCTCCTGACCACCGGCAACAAAAGCGAGATGGCCGTCGGCTACTGCACCCTTTACGGAGATATGAACGGTGGCCTCGCTGTCATCGCCGACGTGCCGAAAACCATGGTTTACGAGTTGGCCCGCTTCATCAACCGCGAACGCCCGATCATCCCCGTTTCCACCCTGACCAAGCCCCCCAGCGCCGAGCTTCGCCCCAACCAGACCGATCAAGACAGTCTTCCACCCTACGAAATCCTCGATGTCATCCTCAGAAAATACATCGAGGAATCCAAGAGCGCTGCGGAGATCATTGCCGAAACCGGTTATGACGCGCAACTGGTCCGCAACATCGTCCGCAAAATTGACCTCAACGAATACAAACGCAAACAAGCGCCTCCCTGCCTGCGCGTCACCACCAAAGCCTTTGGCATCGGCCGTCGCGTCCCCATTGCCCAACGTTATGTGGAGCGCTAGAACGTCGCTCGCCGTCTCGTGTTTGCTTTTGACTGTCTCGTGCGGTCTTGCGCCGGAAACGGTGAAAATGAACGATCCTCGGGTGACAGAACTGCTCGCCGCCGCGCAGCAGTTCGACCGTGAGCGGCACGGATTCACGCCGCTCCCGACCCATGCCGCTGTCCGCCTCGAAATCCGACGACCAGGCGGCGCCTATGATCGGATGCTGCATTTCCACGGACGCACCTCGCGCACCATCGCCTTCCGCAAGACCCCCAATGGCTGGCGCTGGATACACGAACAGGAGATATTCCAGGGACCAAACAAGTACACCACCGTGGACGGCACCTTCAACGAATCCATCTGCCTGACGTACGAGACCGAACGAGTCGCCCACCACCGCCTGAACCAACTGAACATCTCCTACAGTGGCGAAGACAAACGCCTGGCATGGCTCAAGGAACCCACGCTCGACGACATCCGCCCCGTCCTCCGCGAATGGGGCTATTGAGTTTCGCTCTCTCCTTCGCTATGCTCCGCGCCATGCTCCAGTCGTTGCGCATCCGAAACATCGCCATCGTGGAAGACCTCGCCGTCGAGTTTGGTCACGGCCTGAACGTCGTCACGGGCGAAACCGGCGCGGGCAAATCGGTCATCATGGGCGCGCTCAATCTCATCCTCGGTGAGCGCGCCGACAAATCGCTTATTCGCGCCGGCGCGGAACAGTGCGCGGTCGAGGCGGTTTTCTCGGCGGCGCCACGGGGCGTGCTCGAAGAGCTTGGCCTGGAGAATCACGGCGAGTTGATCATCCGCCGCCAGTTCAACGCCAACGGAACCAGCAAAGTGTTCATCAACGACTCTCCCGCCACCGTGCAGGTGCTCAAACGCCTCGGCGACCTGCTGGTGGACATGCACGGCCCGCACGACCACCAATCGCTGCTCAGCCGCGAGTTCCAGATGGATCTGCTCGATGCCTTTGGGGGCCACGACCACACGCGACGCGCCTACGAAAACGCCTATCAACACCGCCAACAGCTTCTCCGCGACCGCGCCGCGCTGGCCGAAGACGGACGCGATCCGTCGCAGGAAATCGAGTTCCTCCGTTTCCAGGTCCGCGAAATTGAAGAGGCCAAACTCTCGGACCTCAACGAGGAGGAACTGGCTGCCGAACACACCCGCGTTGCCAATGCTCAGCGCATCCTGGAGTTGGCCGACGCCCTTCACGCGGCGCTGACCGACTCCGAGACCTCGGCGTTCAACGCGCTGGCCGCTGCGCAGAAACAGCTCGGCGACCTGGCGGGCATCGTCCCCGAAGCCAAACCGTGGAAGCAGGAGGCGGCCGCGATGGCCACCCAGTTGCAGGAGTTGGACCGCGCGATCACGGATTTCGCCCGCCGCATTGACGCCGACCCGGCGCGACTGTGCGAGTTGGACGAGCGTCTGATGCAGATTCACCGGCTCAAACGCAAGTACGGCGGCAGCGTGGCGGAGGCGCTTGCCGTGTTGGCAAGAGCCAGGGAACGCTTGGAGTTTCTCCAGACCCGCGGCGAACGCGCCGCCCAACTCGACGCCGAAATCGCAAAAGCGGCGGCGCAAATCGAGCAACACGGGCGCGACCTCCGCAAGCTCCGCCAATCGTCGGCAAAAAAACTCGCAGAGGCCGTCACGCGGCAACTGCGCGACCTCGGTTTTGATCACGGCCGTTTCGAGGTGGCGCTGGCGGCGGCGGCGGAACCGACGGCGAGCGGCCTGGACGAGATCGAGTTCGCGTTTGCGCCGAATCCGGGGGAACCGCCGCGCCCGTTGCGGCAGATTGCTTCCAGCGGCGAGATGTCGCGGGTGATGCTGGCGGTCAAGGTGGTGCTGGCTGCGCACGATCGGATTCCCGTGCTGGTGTTCGATGAGATTGACGCCAACGTCGGCGGCGAGATGGGCAAGGCGGTCGGCGAGAAGTTGCGTCTGGTGGCCGGCGCCCGCCAGGTCATCTGCATCACTCATTTGCCGCAGGTGGCGGCGTTGGGCGCGCGCCATTACGTGGTGAGCAAAAGCGTCCGTAACGGAAGAACCACCGCCGGGATTGTGCCGGTGTCGGGACGGGAACGCGCGGAGGAACTGGCCCGGATGTTGGGTGGGCGCGACCTGACGAGCGTGACGTTGAAACACGCCGAGGAGATGTTGGCCAGAGCTGCTCAGCGACGTTAGCGAAGCGTCTCGGCCAGCGCGGCGTCGCGGTCGAGATCGAAGTCCATCATCATCTGAACAATCTCACCGGCGGCGCCGTTGCCGAGCTTGCGATAGGCGGCGGGCAGCGTGAACAGGGAGTCGTCGGGTTTCTCGGTGTTGATGTTGGTGAAATGCAACACCTCCATCGAATCGTCGCCGTGGTCCATCTGGCTTTTGAGGATAAAATTCTTCAGGTCGGTCGCCTCCCAGATGGTGATCACCTGGCGGGACTCATCCGCGTTGACAATGGTCATTTCTCGGACGGCACAGGGATGGCCGTCCACGGTTTCCATCCGTAGGAACTTGCTCTCGGTGTGGGCGGGTTTGGCCTTGGCGTCGGGCGATTCGACGATCGCTTCGATGTAGGCTTTTTTGGCTGGGAACATCATGTACGCCTTGTTGGGCTTGGATAGCAGGAGGGTGATCACGGTGTCCACACCGGCCTGTTTGAGTCTCTCGGTCTGTTTGGCCAGGGACGGTTCCAGAAGCGGTTTGTGTTCCACGCGCAGGTTATCGCCGTTGACGGCGATGCGGTTCTCGGCAATTTTCACCTGTTTTTTCCCTTTTTGTCGCGACACGGTTACGGTGGCGCTGAAGACGCGTCCCGTGCCCATCAGTCGGGTAACCGTCTCCACCTGGGCGGCCGAGGTGTCAAACAACTGGCCGCGCGCCGCGGAAACGGCACAACAGAGAATTGTCAGGATCAAAATGTTTTTCATTGGGTACCGAGTTTGGCAAGCAGCCCTTTGCGCCGCGCCACGTCGAACATATAACGGAAAAAGAACGCCGCCGCCACCAGATAAATGGCGTTGAGGACAAACGCCGTCGTCAGGCTCCCAGCCGAGACGCCTCCGCCGCGCAGGACCTGACGCATCCCCTCGAAAACGTGCGTGGCGGGAATGGCGAGCGCGATGGGCTGAATCCAGCGCGGCAGCACGTCGAGCGGATAAAACACCGCGGCGACAGGTTGAATCAGAAACGGCACGCCCCAGGCCAGCGCTTCGGCCGCCTGTCCCCAGCGCATGATGAGCGCGGTGGTGACCATGCCGAGCGCCCAGCCCATCAACAGGAGGTTGGCAAAGAACGGCACAAGACTGATACCGAGGGAAAAGATGTTGAACGAGTAGAGCGCGTAGGCCAACCCGGCCAGCACGCCGATGGTCACGCCGATGCGCACGAGGCCGACAAGATAGGTCGCCAGCACGAACTCGCCCACGCGCACGGGTGCGACGAACACGTTGAGCAGGTTGCGCGACCAAATGTCTTCCAGGAACGACAGGGTTACGCCCTGTTGGGCGCGATACAGGATGTCCCAAAAAATCATCGCGCCGAGCAGGAACATAAAGGCGTTGGCCGGGGCCGACACGTTGCCGACGCGTTGCAGGTACAACGTCACATATCCCCATACCAACAGGTCCATAAGCGGCCAGAAAAAGATTTCCGTCACGCGCGGCACGCTCCGGGCGTAGAGGTAGGTGTAACGCAACACCAGCGCCTGAATCCGTTGCCAGCTCATGGCGATGGCGCCTCCAACAGGTCGCCGCTGCGGGCCACGGTGATGAAGACTTCCTCCAGCGATTTTTGGTTGAAACGAGCGATGACCTCCTGGGGTGTCCCCTCGGCGATGAGGCGGCCTTTGTGCAGGAAGAGCACCCGGTCACAGACCTCCTCGACATCGCGCATGTTGTGAGAAGTGTAAATCATCGTGATCCCCTGCTCGCGCTGGATCCGTCGCAACAGTTTCCGCACCTTGTCAGCGATGTTCGGGTCGAGGCTGGCTGTTGGCTCATCCAGCAAAAGCAGTTCAGGGTCGTTCAGCAACGACTTGCACAGGTTGACCCGCGTGCTTTCGCCCGAAGAGAGACGACCGGTGATCTGATTCTTCAGATGAGCAATCTCAAACAACGCCAACAAACGGTCCATCTTGTCGTTCCAATGGGTCACGCCATACAAACCGCCCGCCACCCGCAGGTTTTCGCGCACCTTCAGGTTGGCTGGCAACGCGGTGTAGGCCGAACAGAAATTGCATCGCTGAAGAATCTCGCAGCGATGGCGTTCCAAGTCCATGCCAAACAGCCGCACCGTGCCCGACGTGGGGGTTGTCAGGCCAAGCAACACCTGGATGGTCGTCGTTTTGCCTGCGCCGTTGGGGCCGAGTACGCCGACAATTTCGCCCCGTCGCACGGAAAACGACACGTCCGCCACCGCCACGGTGCCGTTGAACTCCTTGCGCAAATGCTCGATTTGGACAACTGCCTCGCTCATGTTGGCGGGCACCATACCACAACGAACGGTTGCGCGACAGTCATCAAACCGTTACCATACGCGCCGTATGAATCGTTTCCTCTGCCTGACGATTGCCGCGGCTCTGTCGCTGGCGGCACAACCCCGCGCCGAAACCAATCTTCTGGCCACATTGCGCCGCGATCATCCACGTCTTCTCGTCAAACCCGGTGAGTTTGAGCAGTTGAAGGAAGCCATCGCTCACGACCCGCAACTCCAGCAATGGCAGGCTGCTCTCCGACAAAAGGCCGACAAGGTCCTTCGCGAGCCGCCTTCCCGCTATGAGATACCCGACGGCAAACGGCTGTTGGCCACTTCGCGCCGCGTGCTCACCCGCGTCCAGCTTCTGGCCTGGATGTACCGTACCGAGGGCGGACGCCCCTACGCCGAACGCGCCTGGCACGAATTGGAAACCGCGGCCGGTTTCAAGGATTGGAATCCCTCTCACTTTCTCGACACTGCCGAGATGACCCACGCCTTCGCCATCGGTTACGACTGGCTGTATGATGTTTGGACTCCCGCCCAACGCGCCACGCTCCGCAACGCCATCATCGAAAAAGGATTCAAACCCGGACTCGCCGTCTATCAACGCAAAAGCGGCTGGCACACCTGTCATCACAACTGGAACCAGGTCTGCAACGGCGGCCTCACCACGGGCGCACTGGCCATCGGCGATGAAGCGCCCGAACCGGCCGGCGAAATCCTCCGTCACGCTCTTGCCTCCGTCCCACTCGCCATGGCCGAATACGGCCCCGACGGCGGCTGGCCGGAAGGCCCCGGCTACTGGCACTACGCCACCATGTATAATGTCGCCATGATCGCCACACTCGAATCCGCCCTCGGCACGGATTTCCGGCTCGCGGCGATTCCCGGCTTCTCCGAAACTGGTCTGTTTCCCATCTACATGTCTGGCGCCACCGGTCTGTCGTTCAACTTCGCCGACTGTGGCGAAGGCGAACTCCGCCCGTCGGAGCTATTCTGGCTGGCCCGCAAGTTTCAGCGACCCGAATACGCCGCCTACCAGCAACGCAAAGCCACCCCCAGTCCGCTCGACATCCTCTGGCACACCACACCGACCAACCACCCGACGGAGTTGCCCCTCGACAAGTTGTTCCGCCATGTGGAGGTCGTCTCCATGCGCGGTGCATGGAATGACCCCAACACCGTCTTTGTCGGGTTCAAGGCCGGCGACAACAAAGCCAACCACAGCCACCTTGATCTGGGCAGCTTTGTGCTCGACGCCTCCGGTGTCCGTTGGGTTTCGGACATCGGTTCCGACAACTACAATCTGCCCGGTTTCTTCGGCAAAACGCGCTGGGACTATTACCGGCTCCGCGCCGAAGGCCACAACACTCTCGTCCTCAACCCCGGCAAAAACCCGGACCAGAACCCGCGCGCCGAAACCCGCATCACGCGGTTCGAATCCAAACCGCAACGCGCTTTCGCCATTGCCAACCTCACTGCCGCCTACGCCCCGCACGCCAAACTCGTCCAACGCGGTCTCGCCCTTCTCGACCGCCGACAGGTCCTCGTGCAGGACGAAATCCTCGCCGAACAGCCCGCCGACCTTTGGTGGTTCATGCACACACCCGCCGACATTGCACTCGCTCCCAACGGCCAGACCGCCACACTCACCATGAAGAAAACCTCCGGCAAACTCATCGTCCAACTCCTCACCCCCGCCGAGGCGCGTTTCACCGTGATGGACGCCAAACCGCTCTCCTCTTCTCCCAACCCCGAAGGACAAGCCAAAAACAACAAGTTCCGCAAACTGGCCATCCACCTGCCCTCTGTCACCGCCACACGTCTGGCGGTCGCATTCACGCCGTGTACCGACGCCGCTCTTCCGACGCCGCCTGCCGTGACCCCGTTGTCGCAATGGTAGTAGCGCCACACGCGGTTTCGCGTCGAGACAGCCAAAATGCTTTTCTCCGGGGTAAAATTTGCTACCTTCGCCCCCCGTGAAGCACGACTACTCCGAAAAACTCTGGCAGGAAGCCGCCCGGCTGCTGCCCGGTGGTGTCAACTCCCCGGTGCGCGCATTTCGCGGCGTCGGCGGCACGCCTTTCTTTACCCAGCGAGCCAAAGGGTCCCGGCTCTGGGACGTTGACGGCAACGAGTACATTGATTACGTCGGCTCGTGGGGACCGATGATTCTCGGTCACGCCCATTCCAGAGTCGTCAAAGCCGTACAGGAAGCGGCGCGGGACGGCACCAGTTTCGGCACACCCAATCCGCGCGAAATCCGGTTGGCACAACTAGTCCGCGAAGCCTATCCAAGCATTGAGAAAATGCGGTTCGTCAACTCCGGCACCGAAGCGACCATGTCGGCCATCCGTCTGGCGCGGGGCTTTACGAAACGCGACAAGATTGTGAAGTTCGAGGGGTGTTACCACGGTCACGCCGATTCGCTGCTGGTCAAAGCCGGCAGCGGGGCGGCGACGTTTGACGTGCCCGACAGCGCGGGTGTGCCGTCGGATTTCGCGCGACACACACTGACGTTGCCGCTGAACGATTTTGACGCCCTGGATGCCGTGAACTGGCGCGAGATCGCCTGCGCGATCATTGAGCCGGTCCCGGCCAACATGGGATTGATCCCGCTGAAGCCGGGTTTTTTGGAAAAATTGCGGACGATGACGCGCGACGGCGGTGCATTGCTGATTCTCGACGAGGTAATGAGCGGGTTCCGAGTGGCCAAAGGCGGCGCCACGGAGCTTTACGGGATTAGCGGAGACCTGACCACGCTCGGCAAAATCATCGGCGGCGGATTGCCGGTTGGCGCCTTTGGCGGACGGGCGGAGATCATGGATTGTCTCGCGCCAACCGGACCGGTGTATCAGGCAGGCACGCTCTCCGGTAATCCACTTGCCATGGCCGCCGGCATCGCCACGCTCGAAGAACTTTTCAAGCCCGGCAACTACCAGAAACTCGAACAACTCAGCGCCTCTCTTGCCGATGAACTGAAAACGATCGTACCCGGTCATCATGCGCGGGTTGGGTCGAAGTTCTGTGTATTCTTCACCAACACGCCGGTGGTGGACTACGTCACCGCCAAGACCAGTGACACGGCGAAGTACAGCCGCTATTTTCACGCCATGCTGGAACACGGCGTGTACCTGGCGCCGTCGCAGTTTGAGGTCGGATTCATGTCGTTGGCGCACACCCCCGAAGACATCGAGGCCACATTGTGCGCGGCACGGGAGGCAGTGAAGGCTCTGTGAAACTGGTCGTGGCAGCCACGGGAGCCAGCGGCGCGATCTACACGCAACGGCTCCTCGACAATCTTGGAGGGCACGAAGTTCATTTCATCGCAACCCGACACGCGCGCGAGGTGGCGGAGTTGGAGTTGCCGGGCGGGTGGCGTTTGCCGTCGGGGGTGAAGGCGTATGAGGAAAACGGTTCGATGTTTGTGCCGTTTGTGAGTGGTTCGGCGCGGTTTGACGCGATGGTGATTATCCCCGCCTCGATGGGCACAATCGGACGGATTGCCAACGGCGTTTCCGACACCACCATCGCGCGGGCGGCCGATGTGTTTCTGAAGGAACAACGGCCGCTCATTCTGGTGCCGCGCGAGGCGCCGTACAATTTGATTCACCTGCGGAACATGGCGGCGCTGATGGAAGCAGGCGCGACGATCATCCCGGCCAGCCCGTCGTTTTACACGAAGCCGCAGACGATTCCGGAACTGGTGGATACCATCGTGGCGCGCGTTCTGGATCATCTGGGGATTGCGCAAGAGTTGGTGAAACGGTGGACGGGGGTGAACTGAGCGCGTCCGCTTGCGTTTCCCGTCAAGACGCGCTATGGTTTTGCGCGTCGGGAGTCGTCACGCATGCCCAAACACATCACCGAACACCTGAGTTGCGCCACGGCGTATTTGAGTCTGCCTGCTCCCATGGGACAGAGCGCGTGGACGCCGAACACGGATGTGTATGAGACACCGCACCATCTGATCGTGAAGATGGAGTTGGCGGGCATCCGCAAGGAAGATTTGGAGATCACCCTGCAGGATCGTCTGCTGGTGGTGCGCGGGCATCGCGCGGACAACTGTCCTCACCGACGACAGCGATGTTCGTTTCGGCAAATGGAGATTGACTACGGGTACTTTGAACGGCGCATCATCGTTCCGGTGACGGTGAACGCTGCTTCCTCTCAGGCGCATTTTCACAACGGGATTCTCCGCATCGAACTGCCCAAGACGACGCGCGCGACACCCTCCGCGTTCACGATTGTCATCGAGCAAATCAGTTAAGGCTTGCGCTTCCTCCAAATGCCCCGCAATATGGAGGACGGGGAAGGCGGACGCGCCCCGTGGAATTACCATGAGCGACACGACACAACCGAAATCCTCCGCCGTTGACGCCGTCCCTACGCCCATGACCTCTGGTCAGTTCCCCACCCAATTGCCCATCCTGCCTCTCGGCGACCTGGTCATCTTCCCACACATGGTCGTGCCGTTACTGGTCACCAGCCCGCAATCCATCCGTCTCATTGACGACGTGGTGGCCGGCGACCGCTATGTCGGGGTCACGCTCCAAAAGATCGCCGACCAGGAACACCCGCGTCTGGCCGACCTCCAGGAGTACGGTTGCGTCACTCGTGTCATGCGGATGTTGAAGTTTCCTGACGACACCGTTCGTGTCCTCGTCCAGGGACTCAAACGGATGAAGCTTGTTCGTTCGGTGGCCGAAACCCCCTATCTTGTCGCTCAAATCGAGCTTCAAGAAGACATCATCGAACCCGGCATCGAACTCTCCGCGCTTACCCGCACCGTCGCCAATCAGTTCCAACAGGTCATTGATCTCTCCCCCAACCTGTCGGACGAACTGAAGATTGCCATCCAAAACATTGACGATCCCGGCAAACTCGCCGATGTCATCGCCTCCAACATCAACCTTTCCCTCGAAGAAAAACAGGGCTTGCTTGAAACCAATGACATTCGCGTCCGCCTCAGTCTTCTGAGTACGCTGCTGAACCGCGAACTGGAAGTCCTCCATCTTGGCAGCGAAATTCAAAACAAAGTCACCAAATCCATTACCAAAACTCAGCGCGAATATTTTTTGCGCGAACAACTCAAAGCCATTCAAAAGGAACTTGGCGAATCCGCCGAGAACGGTGGCGAGATCAGCGAACTGCGCGACAGAATTGAAAAAGCCAACATGCCCGCCGATGCCCGAAAAGTCGCCCTCAAGGAACTGGATCGTCTTGCCACCGTCCCACCGTCCGCCGCGGAATACACGGTCGCCCGCACCTACCTTGACTGGCTCATCGCCGTCCCCTGGTCCCAGAGCACCGAGGACAAACTCGACATCGCCCGTGCCCGTCGCATCCTCAACGAAGACCACTACGACCTCGACCCGGTCAAGAAACGCATCCTCGAATACCTCAGCGTCCTCAAGCTCAAAAGCGCCGGAGGCAAGGAAGCCGCCGTCGGTAAAGGTCCCATCCTCTGTTTTGTCGGCCCTCCCGGCGTCGGCAAAACCTCCCTCGGCATGAGCATTGCCCGCGCTCTTGGCCGCAAGTTTGTCCGCCTTTCCCTCGGCGGCGTTCGCGATGAAGCCGAGATTCGCGGCCATCGCCGCACCTACATCGGCGCCCTGCCGGGCCGCATCATCCAGGGATTGCGACGCGTCGAAAGCAACAATCCCGTCTTCATGCTGGATGAAATTGACAAGGTCGGCTCCGATTTCCGTGGCGACCCCGGTTCCGCGCTACTCGAAGTCCTCGACCCGCAACAAAACAACACTTTTTCCGACCACTATCTCGAACTGCCGTTCGATCTCTCCCGCGTCATGTTCATCACCACCGCCAACCTCCTGGAGCCCATCCCGCCCGCTTTGCGCGACCGCATGGAGGTCATCGAACTGCCCGGTTACACCGAGCAGGAAAAAGTCCACATCGCCACCAACTACCTTGTCCCCCGCCAACGCGCCGAACACGGCCTCCAACCGCGCGACCTCACACTCCAAAAAGAAACCCTCCTCCGCATCATCCGCCATCACACCCGCGAGGCCGGCGTCCGCAACCTCGAACGCTGCATCGCCACCATCTGCCGTCGCACCGCCCGTCGCATCGTGGAAGGACGCGCCCGAACCGTCCGCGTTACCCCAAAAAACCTCAAGGATTTCCTCGGTCCGCCAGAATTTTTCCACGACATGGCCGAGCGCCCGCTCGAACCCGGCATTGCCATCGGCCTGGCCTGGACCAGCGCCGGTGGCGACATTCTTTTCATCGAAGGCACCCAGATGCCCGGCAAAGGGCATGTGACCATCACCGGTTCGCTTGGCGACATCATGCGCGAGAGCGCCCAGGCCGCTCTCAGCTATGTCCGCGCCCATGCGGCCCAGCTCGGCATCGAACCCCGCTTCTTCGACAAACACGACATCCACATCCACGTCCCCGCCGGCGCTATTCCCAAGGACGGGCCCTCCGCCGGTCTGACCATGGCGGTCACACTCGCCTCACTGCTCACCCATCGCGCCGTCCGTCCCGGCCTTGCCATGACCGGCGAAATCACGCTTCGCGGCAAGGTCCTGCCCGTCGGCGGTATCAAGGAAAAAGTCCTCGCCGCCGCTCGCTCTGGCGTTCATACCGTTCTGTTGCCCGAACAGAATCGCAAAGATATCCGGGAGGTGCCGGTGGAAATCCGACGGAAAATGAAGTTTGTCTTTGTCAGAACAATTGCCGACGCTTTCAACACTGCCATTCCCGCGCCACGACGGGGCCAACGTTAGCGGCCCGGCAGAAAGACAATGTCCACCAGTTCGCCCGGTCTCACTCGCAGGTTCGGTGGGATGCTGACGCCGACGGGCAATCCCATGTCCGCGCCCGTCAGTTTCGCCAGAGTGGCAAGCGCCGGAGGGAGATTTTCGAGCTGGCTGCCGACTTCGGTGATTTGCGCCCGTCCCACCTCGCGGCGGAACCCGCGTGTGCGTACTTCCACCGTGCTTCCGATTTTAGGTTCTTCCTGGATCGGGGGACGAAGGTAGCCGACAATCCGGACAGGTTGCATCGTGGCAACGGAAACGATGGGTTGGCCCGCAACGACCGCTTCGCCGGACTGATGGAAAATCGAAGCCACAACGCCGTCAATGGGCGCCCGCAACGGAATCGGGCTTAGCTCCGCCTCGGTGAGTCGCAACTTGGCTTCCTGCACGGCGATGGCGGCGCGGAGGGGATCATCGGTCACTTGCGCGATGGCGGTGGTGTTGGTGTTCTGAAGCAGTTTGAAACTCTGTTCCCCTTCGCTCACCAATCGGCTCAACTCCTCGACCTCCCGTTGCAGTCGTTGCTGGGTGGCGCGTGCCTGATCGAGCACGCCCTGCGAGACGATGCGGTCTTTGAACAGTTCCTCGGTACGCCGCAATTCGGTTTCCGCCAGTTGCAGGTTGACCTGGGCCGAGGCGAGGGCGGCGCGTTGTTTCATCCAATCCAGCCGAAGCTGGCTGTAATCCATTGCCGTCCGTTGCTGGAGAGCAATCGGACGCAGATCGGCCCGGAGCATGTCAATCTCGGAACGGATGACCGCCAGTGACGCTTCGAGCACGCGCGGGTCGGCGACAAGAACATGCCCGATCACGTCGCCGGCTTTGACCCGCTGGAAACGGGTCACCTGGAGTTGTCCCAGGACACCCGGTTTATGGGAGCTGACATGGGCCACGACCGGTTCGGCCTGGCCGACCATCGAGGGAGCCGCCACATGGTTTTTCCACAAAATTCCGATCATCGCCACGGCGCTTCCAAAGACAAGCACCGGCACGACACGCAACCGCACATCGCGCCAGCGCTCACGCAACGGCACGGGAATGGGGGCATTTGCGTCTGTTTTCATAGCTCTGATTGGTCATCCGCGGGCAAACTCGACACGGCGCGCACACCGGAGATCGTTCTCAGTTCGTCCAGAAGCTCCTGGCTGCGGGCGGGGTCGCACAAGCGCAGATGATAGGAAAGATCCAAAGTTCCGTCGCTTTCCTGGAAGTGTTGACTGGCGCACAAGATGTTCCGGCAGTGGCGTCGCAACACGGCGCGCAGTTCTTCCAGTTCTTGCGGGGTGCGGTCCCATTGGATGTTGAGGATCAGATTGTAATGATGTCGCGTGCCGAAAGAGGTAAACCAGAAGTAAAAAATCAATCCCACCGCCGACAGGCATCCGATGATTGCCGAGGTGAATTTGAGAGTGCCGCAGGCCAGACCGATCACAATCACCGCCAACACACAGGCGGTATCCAGTGTGTCGCGCAGGATGTTGCGAAATCGCACCATGGCGAAAATGGCCATCAACCCAAAAGCCAGGATCAGGTTGTTGGCCAGAATCATCATCACCAGCGTCACCATCACCGGCATGAAAATCAGCGTGTTCACATACGACCGCGAATAGGACAGCCCTGTGTGCGTGAACATGTACGCCCACGCGACCGCATGGCCGCAGACAAACGCCAACAACAAGCCCATCGCCATGATGGCGTAGTTGGTCGGAACCACGCCGTAATCGCCTCGGAAAAACCAGTCATTCATCGCGCTTCACTCCTCGCTCTCCACAAGGTAGGCAGAGACCGTTGCGGACGGGTGGTTTGGACGACTTGCCGCGGGGTTGCGGTGAAAACGATTCTCGCCGATCGTGAGCACGCCCGTGGTGTACTTGCCAAATGCGGAACGAACAAGCTCAAACCGTTGCACCATCGCGTTGAACCAGTCGGGAAACCGCTCGGTAAATTTCACTTCCAACACGATCTCGTTGTTTGCCAGGCGTATCGGTTGCCTCATCCGCAGGACGGGGTACAGCTGAAAACAAGGTTCCACCAGGATGTTTCGGTCAAACGTGATCCGTATGTCATTTCCGTGCGGACAGACCCAGGCTTCGCGCAGGTAGCTGTTGTGCAACTTGGGACGAGCGCGAAACAGGTGTAACCGCCGACAGAACTCTTGCAACGTCGCCCAATGACGCGGTTCCGGGGACCACACCTGTTCTTTCTGCGGTATCCGCCCGGCGGCCAGGGACGCAACGGCATCGCGGCGCAGGCCACACCGCCGTTTTAGGATGCAATTGTCGGCCCGCCCTTTGATCTCGCAAAACACCGGCGTCTCCGGGTTTTCGTCGTAGTAGCGCAACCGCAGCTTGAAGCGGTTACGGTTCCCGTTGATGGTCGCATGGTAAAATCGAAAATCATCCGAATCGAAATAAATACTGTGAACGGGATACGAGAGATTCGGACGCCCCACCGCATAGTCATCCAGTTCCAGATAACTGCTCACATAATTCCGCAACCGCCGCGCGACCTCCTCCGTGATGAGGTACTTCAACTCAAACCGTTGTTGCTGCAATCTATGAATTTGTGACATGCTTCTGCGCGTCAGCGGGCATTTGTTACATATTTGTAACAAATCGTTTTGGCGGATTCAACCTCGAACCACCCCCCCCAATAGTCACAGAGCGTATCTGAGAACCGCCACTCTGACAGCAAGGAGAATGTGTTGTAGGATGCGATGTTTGCCGTGGAGGCATCGCACCCACAAATCACGGGCGGCAGTGTCAAGATAAGCCCAAGTCCAAAACCCTATTGCCATGCGTGCGCCATTTTGGATAGTCTTCCGCAGAAGACGACACGCATGACGTTGCGCAAAGCACATTGCCTTTGGCTCTTGGCATTAACGGTTCTCCTGTTCCTTGCCACCCGACCGGCCAATGGCGCGGACCCGCAACTAACCGGCACGATTATCGGAACCAGCGGCTCCCTTAACGACGCCGGCAACACCCTCGAAAAGGCGATGGATGGCGACCTTGACACGTTTTTCGAGGCCCCCATCGCCGACGGCGCCTGGGTTGGGTTGGATTTGGGACCGGGTCCCGGCGCGTTGGTGACCTCGGTCCAATTCGCGCCACGCGAAGAATGGGCCAGCGCCATGATCGGCGGCGTGTTCCAGGGCGCCAACAACTCCAATTTCACCGATGCCGTAACACTGTACACGGTCACCACACAACCCAATGAAGGCGGTCTGACCACCGTGGCCGTCAGCAACCCAACCCGATTCCGTTATCTCCGCTACCTCGGCCCCGATGGCAGTTACGGCAACATCGCCGAAGTGCTGTTCTTCGGACAAATGCCGCCACCGCCCCCAACGGGACTGAAGGCGTTGCCGTCCAACGGACAGATTTCGTTGAGTTGGAACGCGTCGCCCAATGCCACCAGCTACTATTTAAAACGAGCCACCGTCCGCGGCGGCCCGTACACGACAATCCGCACCAACACCACCACCAGCTACGTCAATACCGGCCTGATCAACGGCACCAATTATTACTACGTCGTCTCCGCCCTCAACGCCTACGGCCAGGGCGCCAACTCCGACGAATTGAGCGCCACGCCACGGGCCACGTTGTTTGCCATCAACGCCGGGGGAGCCGCCTCCAGCCCGTTTACGGCGGATGCCTACTACTCCGGCGGCGCCACCTCCTCCACCACTTCCGCCATGGACCTCAGCGCCGCGCCGGGACCGGCGCCGTCCGCAGTGTATCAATCGGACCGTCTCGGCAATTTCTCCTACACGTTCACCAACCTCCTGACCAACGCCAACTACAAAGTCCGCCTCCATTTCGCCGAGTTTTATTTCGACCGTATCGGCCAACGGAAGTTCAACGTCTCCATCAACTCCACGCTCGTGCTCAGCAACTTCGACATCTTCGCCAGCATCGGCGTCAAAAACAAAGCCATTGTCCGCGAGTTCGCCTCCAATGCCGACACCAATGGCCAGTTGCTTCTCCAGTTCACCTCCCTCGTCAACAGCGCCAAGGTCAGCGGCATCGAAATCCTCCAGGGCGGCATCTCCAACGCTCCGCCCGCACCTGCCTGGCTCACAGCTACCGGCGGCAATGCCGTGGTCTCGCTGGCCTGGGCGCCCTCAACCAACGCTGTCTGTTACAACCTCAAACGCGCCGTCACCGGTGGCGGCGCCTACACCAATATCGCCACGCTCACCACCAATCTTTACTTCGACACCGCCGTCACCAACGGACTCACCTACTCCTACCTCGTCGCCGCCGTCAACGCCGCCGGCGAAAGTCCGGACTCGCCCTCGGCCGTCGCTCGTCCGCGCCAGTCGCTTTCGTTTGGCGTGTATCGCGAGTTGTGGACCGGTCTGCCCTCCTCGCCCAACAATCTTGCCGCTCTCACCAACACCACCTACAACCCCAACTGGCCCAACAACCCCAACGACACTTACACCAAGACCTTCGCCACCTTCGAAACCGAAACCAATACCGGCATCACCTATTACGGCCAACGCCTGCGCACCTTTGTGGTGCCTCCTACCAACGGGTTGTACCGATTCTGGATCGCCAGCGACGACACCTCCCGCCTCTTCCTCAGCAGCAACGAAAATCCTTCCAACACCACCGCCATCGCCTGGGTCAATGGCTGGACCAGCTCGCGCCAATGGACCGTCGAAAGCAACCAGCAATCCGCCGCCATCTATCTCGAAGCCGGCCGTCGCTATTATCTTGAAGCCCTGATGCAACAGGGCGGCGGCGGCGACAACCTCGCCGTGCGCTGGCAGTTGCCCAACGGCGCGTACGAAGAACCGCTCACCTCCACCGGCAGCTACGGCACCGTCCTGATCCCTTGCAACGGCCTTGACACGCTTCCGTCCATCTACCGCCAAAGCACCAACACCACCGTCTTCGAAGGCAGACCCATCGTGCTCTCCGTGTTGGCCACCAACCAGGCTCCCCTCGCCTACCAGTGGATTGCCAATGGCGTTGCGCTGCTCGACACAAATGCCTCCAAATCGGTGTACACCATCCCCACCGCCTCGCTCACCCTCAGCGGTCAGGTCTTCTGTTGTATCCTTTCCAATGCCTCCGGCGTTGTCACCAGCACACCTGTCACCGTCAGTGTGTTGGTGGACGACATCCCGCCAACGGTCATCCGCGCTTTCAACGCCGGCACGACCAACATCCAAATTGTCTTCTCCGAACCGGTCGAAACCGCCAGCGCCACCAACATCGCCAACTACACCTGCACCAACGGCATCGCCATCACCAGCGCCCAAATCTCCTCCGACAACACCACCGTTACCCTCACACTGGCGTCCCCGATGGTCAACGGCACAACCTACGGCATCCTTCTCAACGGTCTCTGCGACACGGCTATCACCCCCAACTTCATTTCCCCCAACACACTCGTCAGTTTCGTCGCGCTGCCGTATCTGCTGAATGACATCGGCGTTCCCGCGATTCCCTCGCGCATGGCATGGAACGACGGCGGCATGGACGTGACCGCCGCCGGACAAGCCATCGGCGGTAACAACGACCAGTGCGGATTCGCCTACCAAACCCGCACCGGAGATTTCGACATCAGCGTTCGCCTGGCCGGGTTGGACATCTCGGATGTCTGGGCCAAGGCCGGTTTGATGGCCCGCGACACGTTCGATTCCGGTGGGCGTTTTGCTGCCGTCTTTGCCACGCCTTCCATGAACGGCAGTTTCTTCGAGTACCGCAGCAGCGTCTCCGCCGCCAGCCAGACCAGCGGCAGTTTCCCCGCCAACTTCCCCAACACATGGCTGCGCCTCACCCGCGTCGGCAACACCTTCAGCGGCTACGCCAGCTACGACGGCGAAACATGGACGCGCCTCGGTACCATCACCATCGCCATGCCAAACGAAATCTACGTCGGCCTCACCGTCACCAGCGCCAATCTCACCCAAACCACCACCGCCCAGTTCCGCGACATCACCAACAACACCGGCCCCGTCACACTCGGCACCATCCTCGACCCGCACGAACCTCTCGGCGTCTCCAGCCGCCGCACTCCGCTGGTTATCTCCGAAATCATGTACAAACCCGCCCCACGCGACGACGGTCGCAACCTCGAATTCATCGAAATCTACAACACCAACCCCTGGTTCCACGACCTCAGCGGCTACCGCCTCACCGCCAACAACCTCTCCTACACCTTCCCCGCCGGCACTCGCCTCGCTGGAGGCGCCTTCCTCGTCATCGCCGCCGTCCCGGCCGACATCCAGGCCGTTTACGGCATCCAAAACGTTGTCGGCCCCTATACCGGTTCCCTGAAAACATCCGACACCATCGAATTGCGCGACGAACAAAACAGCATCCTGCTCTCCGTCCCCTACAAAAACCGACGCCCCTGGCCCGCGGCCGCCGATGGCACCGGCCACTCGATTGTGCTCGCTTATCCCACCTACGGCGAAGCCGACCCGCGCGCCTGGGACATCAGCGACATCATCGGCGGCTCTCCCGGCCAACGCGAAGCCTATCGGCCCAGCCCGTTGCGCACCGTTCTCATCAACGAATTCCTTGCCCACACCGATGATCCCCAGGAAGACTTCATCGAACTCTACAACCACAGCACCCAATCGGTAAACATCGCCGGCTGCATCCTCACCGATGACCCGACCACCAACCGATTCGTCATCCCCAACGGCACCGTCATCCCACCCACCGGTTTCGTCGTATTCACCCAGTCCACCCTTGGATTCTCCCTCGATTCCACCGGTGAAATCATTTACTTCAAAAACCCTTCCCAAACCCGCATCCTCGATTGCGTGGACTTCGGCGGCCAGGAAAACGGCGTCTCCATGGGACGCTGGCCCAACGGCGCCAAACCTTTCTACCGCCTGGCCACCCCCACACCGGGCGCTTCCAACACCGACATCCGTCCCCCCGATATCGTCATCAACGAACTGATGTACCAACCCATCAGCGGCGATGACGACGACCAGTTCATCGAACTCTACAACCGCACCAGCAAAACGATCAACCTCGGTGGTTGGCGACTCAGCGACGGCATCAGCTTTACCTTCCCTACCGGCACCGTGCTTGCCGCCAACAGCTACCTCGTTGTCGCCCGCAACGCCGCGCATCTGCGCCAGCGCTATCCCCATCTCACCACCGCCAACTGCCTCGGCGACTTCAGCGGCCGCCTCGCCCACAGCGGTGAACGCGTCGCCCTCGACATGCCCCACTACGACATCATCGGCGGCGTCACCAACCTCTCCATGTACGTCACCATCAACGAAGTCACCTACGGCACCGGCGGTCGCTGGCCCCAATGGGCCAACGGCGGCGGCAGCAGCATGGAACTCATTGACCCCAACAGCGACAACCGCCTGGCGGCCAACTGGGCCGACAGCGATGAGACATCTAAATCCGTCTGGACCAACATCGAATACACCGGCACCCTCGATCTCGGCAGTAACTACGATCCCTCCATTCTCTACGCCCAGATCGGCCTGCTCAATCCGGGCGAATCCCTCGTGGACGACATCGAAATCATCGGCTCCGCCGGCACCAACCTCGTCCTCAACCCCGGTTTCGAAAGCGGCACCAACAACTGGTATTTCCAAGGCTGCATGTCCCGCTCCAGCCTCACCAACACCGGTTATTCCGGCAGCCAGTCTCTGCTTATCCGTTGCAGCGACCAGCTCTGGACCGGCGCCAACTCCTGCGAAATGGCCCTCGCCACCAACACGCTCGCCTCCGGACAGACCGCCACCCTTCGCTTCAAAGCCCGTTGGCTTCGCGGCTGGCCCGAAGTCCTTCTGCGACTCAACGGCAACTGGCTCGAAGCCACCGGACGATTGCCCGTCCCCGCCAACCTCGGTACTCCTGCCCAACCCAACAGCCGCCGCGTCGCCAACGCCGGCCCCGCCATTTTCGACGTGAGTCATTGGCCCACCGTCCCCGGCACCAATGAGCCGGTCGTCGTCACCGCCCGCGTCCACGACCCGCAAGGCATCGCCAGCTTCACGCTTTTCTATCGTGTGGACCCCGACACCAACACCACCGCCGTCGCCATGCTTGACAACGGCACCGGCGGCGATGCTGTGGCCGGCGATGGTCTCTACAGCGCCACGATTCCGGGACAATCACTCCGAAAAATTGTGGCCTTCTATCTCACCGCCACCGACGGACTCGGCGCCACAAGTCGTTTTCCCGCGCTGCGCGATGACAATGCTCCTGTCCGCGAGTGTGTTGTCCTTTTTGGCGACGAGAATCCGTCTGGCAGTTTTGGCGTCTATCACCACTGGGTCACCACCAACAATATCACCCGCTGGATCAATCTCTCCAACCTCAGCAACGAATCTCACGACGGCACTCTGGTCCACGGCAAACGCATCATTTACAACATGCAGGCTCGCTACGCCGGCAGCCCCTACCACCAGAACTTCAACACTCCCACCGGTAACCTTTGTCACTATGTCTGGGAATTCCCCAACGACGACAAGTTGTTTGGCGCTACCTCTTTCAACAAGGTCCACCAGCCCGGCAACAGCGCCGGCAGCGACACCACCCTCCAGCGCGAACAAACCGCCTACACCTTCATGCGCGCCCTCGGTGTGCCGTGGCTGAACCGTCGGTATATCGCCGTGTACGTCAACGGTGTCCGACGCGGCACCTTTATGGAAGACACCCAGCGTCCCAGCAAAGATTTCATCGAACAATACTGGCCCGATGACTCCGACGGCTGGCTTTACAAAATGCAACCCTGGTTCGAGTTTGGCCCTGCCCCGAGCGGCACCTCAATTTCCTTCGCCAACAAGGGTTGGTGCACCCTCCAACGCTTCCTCTCCGGTAGCCAACACAAAACCGCTCGCTACCGTTACAACTATCTTGTCCGCCGCACTCCCGACAACTCCATGAACAGCTTTGCTCCCGCGTTCGCCCTCGTGGACGCCGCCAGCACCACCGGCTCGGTCAACTACGCCGCCAACATGCAACATCTCGCCGACATGGAAAACTGGATGCGCGTCCTCGCTGCCAACCATGCCGCCGGCAACTGGGATTGTTTTGCAGTTCAAAACGGGCAAAATCTCTACGGTTACATGGGAACAAAAGGCACTCGGTATTCCCTCCTGATGTGGGATTTCAACATCGTGCTGGGCGGTGCCGGTTCCTGGGGGCCGGGCAGCAACCTGTTCAGCACCAGTTCGCTGGACGGTGTTACCGCCTACCTCTACAAGGAACCCGAATTCCGACGAATGTACGTCCGCGCCCTCCAGGAACTCGTCAACGGCCCCCTCGATGCCTCCCAATACACGCCGTTGCTCGACGCCAAATACCGGGCTTTCCTCGCCAACGGACAGAGCAGCGTTGTCAGCCCCGACGCCATCAAGACCTGGATGGCACAAGCCCGCGACAGCATTGCTGCCCAACTCATCGCCTCCAACGCCAACGCCAACTTCACCGTCAACCCCGGCGTCACCGTCACCAACAACATCGCCATTCTCTCCGGCACCGCTCCGGTCGCTGTCAAAAACATCCTCATCAACGGCACCACATGGCCCGTCACCTGGACCAGTCTCACCGGCTGGACAGCCCGCATCGCCATCAATCCCGGCACCAATTTCCTCAACATCCTCGGCGTGAACATGCAGGGCCAAGCTCTCCCCGGCGCCAGCAACACCGTTACCGCCGTCGGCACCGGCGCCATCCCATCCGCCGTCGGCCAGATTGTCATCAACGAAATTATGTACGGCCCCGTCATTCCCGGTGCCGAATACGTCGAACTCTACAACACCTCCACCAACATCACCTTCGATCTCTCCGGATGGCAGTTCAACGGCCTCGCCTACACCTTCCCACCCGGCACCCTCCTCGGCCCCACCAACTTCCTTGTTCTCGCCGCCAACGCCTTCGCTTTCGCCCAAGCCTACGGCGCCACCAATGCCATCTTCGACACCTTTAGCGGCTCGCTCCAGACCAACGGCGAAACACTCACCCTCATCCAACCAGGCCCCACCAACACCACCATCGCCAAAGTCCGCTACGACGCCACGCTCCCCTGGCCCACCAACGCCCTCGGCACCGGCCTCTCCCTCCAACTGCGCGACCCGCGTCAGGACAACTGGCGGGCCGGCAACTGGACAGCCGCCGCCCCCACACCGGGCGCCCCCAACAGCGTTCTGACCAACCTCCCGCCATTTCAACCCCTCTGGTTGAACGAACTCCAGCCCGACAATCTCACCGGCATCACCAACAGCGAAGGAAAACGAACCTCTTGGATCGAACTTTACAACCCCACCACCAACACCGTCTCCCTGGCCGGTCTCTATCTCTCCACCGCCTACACCAATCTCTCCCTCTGGGCGTTCCCCACCAACGCCGTCATCGGCCCCGGCGAGTTCAAAGTCATTTTCGCCGACGGCGACACCGATGATTCCACGCCCGAGGAATTGCACACCAGCTTCACCCTCTCCAGTATGTCAGGCGCGCTCGCCCTCAGCCGTTTCACCAACAATCAATGGCAGGTCCTCGACTATATCAACTACAACAATGTCGCCACCAACCGTTCCTACGGCTCACTGCCCGACGCCCAAAGCTTCACCCGCCAGGAATTCCACTACGTCACCCCCGGCACAAACAACAACGGCGCCAGCCTCCCCATCACCGTCGTCATCAACGAATGGATGGCCGACAACACCCGTACCCTCGTCAATCCCATCAACGGCAAATACGATGACTGGTTCGAACTCTACAACTACGGCACCGATACCGTGAACCTCGCCGGCTACTACCTCACCGACACCGCCAACAACCCCACCAAATCCGTCATCCCCAACGGCTACACCATCCCTCCCGGCGGCTTCCTCCTTGTCTGGGCCGACAACAAAACCACCAACAACACCCCCGATCTCCATGCCAACTTCGCCCTTGCCAAAGACGGCGAAAGCATCGGCCTGTTCGCCCCCGACGGCACCGCCATTGACTTCATCAACTTCGCCGCCCAATCCGCCGATGTCAGCCAGGGCCGTTACCCCGACGCCGGTTCCAATATCTGTTTCATGTACACACCTACCCCGCGCACCAACAACATCATCCCCATCATCACACTCACTACCCCCGTCTCCACCGCCTACGAACACGGCCCCATCAACGCCCTCCTCCAACTCGTCCGCACCGGCGACACCAACGCCTCCGTCACCGTCACACTCCAACTCGACGGGACCGCCTCCAACGGAGTTGACTGCGCCACCATCCCCCCCACCATCCTCCTCCCCAGCACCTGCACCAGCACCAACATCACCATCGCCCCTGTTGCCGACAACCTGGCCGAAGGCGACGAATACCTTGCCGTCACCATCCAAACCAACCCCACCCGCTACGCCATCACCCCACCCGGCTTCACCATCGTCACCATCAAAGACGCCCCGCTGGACGCCTGGCAATTCCAACAGTTCGGCACCAACGCAAACAACCCGCTCATCAGCGGCCCTACCTGCGACCCCGACGGTGACGGCATTCCCAACCTGACCGAGTACGCTCTCAACCTCAACCCGCTTCTGCCTAGCGTCACTGGCCTACCCACCGTCACCATCACCAACGGCCATCTCACCTTGACCTACACCCGACCCAAATCCGCAACAGATGTTACCTATGCGGTCGAAGTCTCCGGCTCGGTCGTCAACGGCTGGAGTTCCGCCAGCACCGAGGTGGATCAGTTCTGGCAGGTCACCGACAATGGCGATACCCAGACCATTATTGCCCGCGACAAGATGCCCCTCACCAACGCTCCCTGCCGGTTCATCCGCCTGCGCATCAGCCGCCCCTAACCCAAGTTCGTCAGGTCAGGGTAAATTTTTGGAAGTTTGGTGGGGGCGGACGTATAGATCGTTGCGGCGAAACACTCGCTTCTCCTCAACCCCCTTGTAGTGCAGAACAGCCCCTTGCCGATCTGCCGCCCCCACAATGCCCGCATGTTTCTACGCCGCCATACCAAACGAGTCGGCAGTGCTGGTTACGCCTATTGGTCGTTGGTCAGGAGACCGTCCGCGCCGCCAAAGGACCACACCATGAATGGGTCCCCCATCTCGGCAAGCTCACCTCGGACAAAGCGCATCAGGCCCGCGAATGGTCAGGCTTGGACACGCTGTTGGAGGGCAAGCCACCCGCGCAATAGTTGTCGCTCGGACAACCCGCGCCACTCCATCACAAGTGAACGATGAAGCCCCAACCCCATTTTGCCCCCTTTAGACTGTCCTCCTCACCGAATCGCGACTCCTGTGACGAAGAGCAAAGCATCATTGGGGACGCTTTGGCCTTTCTTCGAGCCGCAATACATGCCCCAGCGGAATTGGATTTTGTTGTCCTTCGCCTTGGTGAAGGTGCCCTTGGTCACCAGCTTCCACGGACCGTTCTCAAGCGGCGTCTTCTGAAAGACTTCATAGGCCTCGCCGTTCGCCCGGACTTTGATGCTGATGGATTTGCCCACCATGTCTTTCGCCAGAGAGATTTCCCGCTCCAAGCCGGACACGGGCCGGCGGCGGAGAAAGTGGATTTCGCCTGCGGCGGTCATATCAATGTGGCAGGCCCACAGACTGCCCTCGTGCATCAACTGGAAGATGCATGCGCCGACCGGCTTGATGAACGTGTAGGTTGCTTCCCACTCGTGCCAGGTTCCGGGCGCGACGGTAATGGATTTCGAAAAAGCCTCGACACGTCCCGGCGAACCATCCGGGCCGGTCCCGCCGCGAACGTTTTGCTCGCCCTTGAACAGCCGGAAAATCTGGACGTCGCCATCCTCCTGATACCAGCGCGTCCATTTGCCGAA